>Ga0209499_1000840_pt1 | contig 22363 bp, 18 predicted proteins | sample C_130208_EF_Meta_FD_187306 | JGI IMG/M metagenome (GOLD analysis project Ga0209499, IMG submission 187306) | Freshwater microbial communities from Lake Croche, Canada to study carbon cycling - C_130208_EF_MetaG (SPAdes) (version 2) | ecosystem: Environmental > Aquatic > Freshwater > Lake... | reverse complement strand
CAAGACTGCGCGGCCAAGTGATCGAGGCCTATCCGAACCGGTTGGTGGTGGACGTCCACGGCGTGGGCTACGAGGTGATCGTGCCGCTCTCCACCTTTGACCGGTTGCATGCCGCCGAGGGGTTGGTGGTCGATTTGCGCACCCACCTGCATTTCGGCACCGCCAACCAACCGGGCCAAAAATTGTTTGGCTTTGCCACCGAGGAGGAGCGCGACGTGTTTCTGATGCTCATCGAGCGGGTCAGCGGGATCGGCCCGGCCGTCGCGCTCGCCGTGCTCAGCGCGATGGCGGTGGCGCGCTTCAAAAGCTGTGTGGTCGCGGGCAACGCGGTGGAGCTCACCCGGATTAAGGGCGTGGGCAAAAAAACCGCCGAGCGCATCGTGCTCGAACTCAAGGACAAGGTCGGCGTCACCGACACCTGGCAGGATGCCGCCGCCGGCGAGGTCAGCGCGTCGGCTGCGGATGCCGAACTGGCGCTGCTCGCCCTCGGCTACAAGCAGGTGGACGCCCGCAAGGCGTTGCGCAAGGTGCTCGAAGCGGATGCTGCCGCGCCAGTCGAGGCGTTGATCCGCGGCGCGTTGCGCGCGCTCCAGGGGTGAGGTCGAATGATCCAAGGAGAACCCGAACGCGTGGGCGGCTCCGGAACGAGGGGCACCAATTGAGGTTAGGCGGGAGCCTGAGGTGGCGCGGCCTCGCCGAGGCCGCAGCCAATGAGTGGACTCTGAGCCGCCGGAGCCGTGCCTGAAGGTCCGCGCCGGGTCGAGACATTGGTGCTCCATAAGCCTGCGCTCTCGGCGAGAGCGCGCCACCTTGTTAGGATAACCGTCAGGCCGCTCACAGGTCGGTGATGGGTTTGTGCCTTGGCACGAACGCTTTCATGATGCTCCAGGCGAGCAAGTAGCTCAGGGCGCTGAGGATGAACAGGATCAGGTAGGCGTGTTGCGGATGGTCCTTGAACGCGTCGGTGAGCGTGCCGACGAGAAGCTGCACCAGCACGCCCCCGAGGCCGCCGGCCATTGCGCCGATGCCGGTGACCGAGCCGACGGCTTTTTTGGGAAACATGTCCGAGACCGTGGTGAACAGATTGGCCGACCACGCTTGGTGGGCGGCCGCGCCGATGCAGATCACGGCCACAGCCAGGGTGGAGGCCATCCGGCCAAACTGGCTGACGTTAGCGAAATACTGCGTGCTCAGCACGGCCAGCGGCAACAGCGCGATGAGGAGCATCGCGGTCATGCGCGCCTGGTAAACCGGCATCCCGCGCTTGATGAGCGCCATCGGAACGCTGCCACCAAACACGCTGCCGACCATCGCCACGCCATACACGATGAATGTCGGCAACATGACTTCGTGGGTCGTCATGCCAAACTGCTTTTTCAAATAATCCGGCAGCCAGAACAGGTAAAACCACCACACCCCGTCGGTTAGAAATTTGCCGGAGAAAAACGCCCAGGTCTGCCGGTAGGCGAACAGATGCAGCCACGGGACTTTGGCCGTGTCGCCATTGTCGTCATGGACCTCGGGCTCGTCATCGATGTGGATGTAATCGTATTCCGCCTTTGAGAGCCGCTTGTGCTTGGCGGGCGTCTCGTAAAGCCAGAACCAGAAAATCAGCCAGATGAAGCCCACCGCGCCGGTGAGGATGAAGGCCATTTTCCAGCCCAGCGCGCTGCCGTAATGAATCATGCACCACGGCACGAACAGCGCGGCGGCCATCGCCCCGCAGCTGGTGCCGCTGTTGAAAATACCCGTGGCCAGCGCCCGCTCGCGTTTGGGAAACCATTCGGCCACCGTCTTGATGGAGGCGGGGAAGTTGCCCGCCTCGCCGATGCCAAACGCACTGCGCACGATCATGTGGACCATCACCGAGCGCCCGACAAAGGCGTTGGCCATGCCGAACACCGACCACACGATGAGCGAGATGGCGAGGCCCAGCTTGGTGCCGATTTTGTCAATGACCCAGCCGGCAAGGATGGTCATGCCGGCGTAAAAAAACGTGAACGCGGCCGTTAGATGCGCGTAGTCGGTGTTGGTCCAGCCGAATCCGCCCTGGTCGGTGGGCGTGCAGAAGTATTCCTTGAGGTAGCTGATGACCTGCCGGTCGAGATAGTTGAAGGTGGTGGCAAAAAATAGCAGGGCGCAAATGACCCAGCGGTAACGGGTCATGCCTGGGGCGGTGCCGGACGGCGTGAATTGAGTTGGATTGGCCATAAATCAAGGACTGGGGCTTGCGCCGCGCCGGTTCGGACCAGCACGCCGGACTAACCATCGTGGATTCCATCGTATGGCTCCGAAAGCATACGCCTCCAAAGCCGCTGGCCAGCATTGGCGGATTGGCCGGCAGCGGTCAAGCCCGGTCCTGAGCGAGCGCGCAAGTCACGGTCACAGAAAGATACTCGGTGAAATCCACCACGGAACCACGGAACCACGGAACCACGGAACCACGGATCACGGGACCAGCACAGGGTGCTAGGCGGCTTTCCTTGAGCCAGCGATCCGGGTGTTTCTTGGACATGAACGTGTCGCCCAGAGCGATATGCAAGCCCGGCTTTGCCGCCAGCGCGCCGGCCAAGGGCGGGTCGTTCTGTCCGTCACCGAGCCCTTCACCGCGGCCACCATTTCCTTGCCCGCCCCACCCTCTTTACCGCGGCGGTGATGACGATCCCCTCCTCCAGGTGGGCGCTGCTTGGGTTGGACATCGAGTCCATGGTCCGCGCGGTGGGTGATGGTTCGTTGCGGGGCGAGTTCGCGGCCAAGTCCGCTTTTGTCTTGCCATGCGCGCGGAGCATGGGAATTTGCGCGTCTCGTGGCAGCGAAACGCAACACCCAATTGGACGGCTGGCGGGCCATCGCGGTGGTCGGGGTGATGTGGCACCACTGGAGTCCCGCGGCCTGGCGCGGGCCGTTGCCCTTTGAGATCGGGCTGTTTTTTTTCCTCACCCTGACCGGATTTTTGATCACGCGCATTTTGTTGCGCGAGCGGGCGGCGGGCGAGCAGAGCGCGGTTGCGTGGCGGGCCAAAGCCTACTGGTGTTTTCAAAAACGGCGGCTGGCTCGAATTCTGGCACCCTGTTATGCGGCGATGTGCTTCGCCCTGTGGGTGGGCGCGCCGGACATCCGCGGGCACGCCCTGGCGTATTTCACCCATGGGTCAAATTTCCACATGGCGTGGCTGCGCGACTGGCCCTCCGGCACGGCCCATTACTGGACCCTGGCGATCCAGATGCAGTTTTACCTGGTCTGGCCGGGGGTGGTGTTTTTCGCGCCACGGCGCGCGCTCGGCTGGGTGTTTGCAGCCTGTCTGGGGGTGGCGCCGGTGGCGCGGTGGGTGATCCAGCAGGAGTTTCCCTCAATCTATCACAGTGAGGCGATCAGTTTCACCGCCTTGGATTACCTGGGCGCGGGCGCTCTGTTAGCCCTGGCGTTGGAGCGCGGCATGAAGCCGTGGGACCGGCGGTTGGCGCGGGTGGCGTGGCTGTCCGGCGCCGGCTACGTGACGCTCTATGCGCGCAACACGCTGGGCCTATCGTGCGGCGGGCTGGGTTATATCCAACAGACGCTGCTGGCGGTGGCGTTCGCTGGGTTGATTGCCGCGACGCTCGCGGGGTTCCGCGGTCTCACCGGGCGGGTGTTGAATCATCCGCTGCTCCAATCAATCGGCGGCTTGAGTTACGGCCTCTATCTGTTTCACGCGATGGTGCCCTTGCTGGTCGGAAAAATACTGCCGTTCCTGTGGTTTCCGGTGTTTGACGGGCCGCTCTTGGCGGTGCGACTGGCGGTGTTCTCGCTCGCGTCGTGGGGCGTGGCGTGGCTGTGCTGGCGGTGGTTGGAAGGCCCCGACCGCTGGCGCTGGCCACGCCTGGCGGTGCTGGCCATCCCCCGTTTCAGCACCGCCACAACCGATGACGCCTGAGCGTGCGCGCGCGGTGACGTGTGCTCTCAGCCTGCAACGGAAAATAAAAAACCTATGGCGATTCATTTCACCACGGATGATACGGATTTCACCGAGCATCTGACGGTATGCGAACGGACTGACCACTCACCCAGCGGGTTCGTGCACCCATATGCATCGCTCTTTCATCATCCGTTCAAATCCGTGTAATCCGCCGTTTCCATTTTCCTATCCAGGCTAAGTGCGTCTTGCGTTCGCGGCCTGCCGCGGCACAATCCTCCCGGCATGTCATGGGTTGAAATCGTTGCGCTCATATTGGCAGGGGCCGCCGCAGGCATGATCAATGCCGTGGCGGGCGGCGGAACCTTGCTGACATTTCCTGTGTTGTTGTTTTTCGGCACCAAGCCCGTCATGGCCAACGCCACCAGCGCCACCGCGCTGGTCATCGGCACCGCCGGCAGCTTGTTCGGCTTTCAAAGCCAACTGCGAACCATCCGCCCGTGGCTCGGGCGGTTCGTGCCGGTGAGCCTCCTGGGCGGTTGGCTGGGCAGCCTGCTGCTGACCCACAGCGGCGACCGTTTGTTCGCCGCGCTGGTGCCATGGCTGATCCTGTTTGCCACGCTGTTGTTTCTACTGCAGGAAGCGATCCGCCAACGGCTGGGGCCACCCGACCCGTTGGCCGCGCCGCGCCTCACCACCGCGCCGTGGCTGGCCGTGGGATTCCAATTGGGCGTGGCGCTTTACGGCGGCTACTTCGGTGCCGGCATCGGCATCCTGATGCTCGCCTCACTGGGCTTGATCGGCCTAACCGACATCCACCAGATGAACGCGCTCAAAAACGTGCTCGGTGCGCTCATCAATCTGGTGGCGGCCGGATGGTTCGTGGCCAGCGGGATGGTCGATTGGCACCGCGCGGGCGTCATGACCGTGGGCACGGTGACCGGCTATTATCTGGGTGCCAGCCTGTCGCAGCGCATCCCGCAGCCGATGGTGCGCCGCGCGGTGACGGCCATCGGCTTTGCCATCACCGCCATCATGTTTTACCGGCAATTTTCCTGAGCCTCCATCGCAGTGGATCGAAAGAGTGGGGTTCCTCACCCCAATCATGCCACCGGCGAACCATCGAGGAATGGAGTTGCGCCCCGCCGGTGTGAGCTGGTCGCGGTCCATTCGAAAGCCAGGCTTTGCGTTTGCCCGCTTCTGCGCTATGAAACCCTCCATGGCCCATGCATCATCCACTCCGGAGAAACCGATCCGCCTGATTCTGATCGAAGATCACGCGGATTTCCGCGAGTCGGTGTCGATGGTACTCGAGAAGCGCGGCGGCTACCACTGCGTCGGCGGGTTTTCCACCATGGAGGATGCGCTGGAGGCCATTCAAGGCGGGCTGGTGGCTGACCTCGTGCTCTCGGATCTGGGGTTGCCCGGCATGAGTGGCATCGAGGGCATCCGCCAAGTGCGCGCCTTGCTGCCCGAGGCGCGGGTTCTGGTGCTCACCGCCTTCACCGACAAGACCAAGGTGTTTGCCGCGCTGGAAGCGGGGGCTCACGGCTATCTGGTCAAGGCCGGCAGCGCGCTGCGCCTGATGGAAACCCTCGAGGAAGTGCTCGCCGGTGGCACGCCTCTCGATCCCAAGATCGCGGGCATGATCCTCCAGACGTTCCGCAAACTCAGCCCGATTCCCGAGGCGGAGTCGCTCTCCGGGCGCGAGTGCGAGGTGTTGCAGCTCGCGGCCAAAGGCCTGACACGCCAGGAAATCGCCGATCGCTTGACGCTCAGCCAGCATTCGGTGACCGAATACATCAAGCGCAGCTTCGACAAACTCCATGTTCGCAACCTGCCCGCCGCCGTCAGCGAGGCGATCCGCCGGGGATTCCTCGATCTGTCCTGAGCGCGAACCCCGCCTCCCTGTGTCCCACATCTTAGTGACATGACAAGCCGGCGGATTCTGGGCATATTCTTCTCGTCAAGGGGAGATGTCCCCGGTTTCAACCATAATTCATGACAGAATTACAAGGGGTCGCGCGGGGGCGCGGCCCTTTTTGTTTGCCCGGATAAGGTGAATGGGAGAATGGTAATCATGGGTGTTGGTCGTTCGGCACCAGGACGCCATGGATTCAGGCGGCTCATCCTAGCAGGATAATGGAAACCGCATGCCGGCTTTATTAAACCACTGATTGAACTGATTTTTCACTGATTTGCCTGATTGTTGGAAGATTTCCTGTCAGGCTATCTCGCTTCGCTTCGGTTCACTGAAAGAATTGAAATCTAGCAATCAGTTAATTGGTTCATCTTGTAGGTGATCGAGGCCGGAGCGCAACCTATTAACAATCAGTTTAATCAGTGAAATTTGCCTGAGAGGAATGGGATTGCAGTCAGTCAGGCCATCTCGCTGCGCTCGGTTGTGGTTCTCATTTTCCTTTGTAGCACCAGAACCCTGCCCGCGCTGGGTGTGGAACGCAAAGTAACTTTGGCTGCATCATGGAGCGCGGGCTTCAGCCCGGCGAGTCTGGGCGGGCTGAAGCCCGCGCTCCGTAGCCAAACGGACAAGTTACTCGGGAGCCGACCCTCTACCCGATCCCGCTTCTGAAATCGCCCGCATCGCCGAGGCCCTCCGCTGCGCCATTCCTTCGCGTCCAGCCTGCTCCAAAACGGCACTGACATCCGCACGGTTCAGGACCTCCTCGGCCACTCCGACGTCTCCACCACCATGATCTACCTCCATGTCATCAAACGCCCCGGTGCCGGTGCCCCCAGCCCTCTGGACATCGCCCTTTAAACCCGCAATCAATGCACCAGAGCCCGGTACCGCCGCAAAATCCGACCTCAATCGAACGCTCCTTACTTTTTGCTCGGCAGGTCCTCCAAGGCGGGTTAATAAACCCCTCATGAACGGACCTCGCGGAGAAGTCCTCATTCGTGCCGCTGTTACACCAGAACAGCGGCACGCAGTGTAACACCCCCCCAAAGCGACCTGTCGTTCAATAATACTGTTCGCTCAAGAGAATCGAAGATATGCGCATATACGAACTCAAGCTCGATAAACCCACGTGGTTCTATGACCCGCCCACAAACCGCCAGATCAAGGTCCTAAAGTTTTTCGGTGTAGATGTCCCTCGCGGCCTAAATAAAGGAGTCGCTTCCGGACTATCCGCCCGGATGTTTCGGGATCAACAGAACAAAGAACTGTGGGAGAAGTATGTGTATCATACCGGTGACGAGTCTCAGGATAGTCCCGATCTGGCCACGTTCGATCCCGATGAGTTGCGAGCGGTGGTCATCCCAGACGATTGGAGCCCGAAGAGGGCATCTGGCATTCCCAGCGGGCGTCAGGAGCGTCTGCGAGAGATGATCATCGACATGATGAGGGAGGGCAGCCCGTTTGATGACCCCACGCCTGATATTTGCTTCGATAAAACATATTTCGCATTCACCGGAAAGTTCTCTTCAGGAACACGTCCAGAGTGCCAACAAGCAGTAGCCTCGTTTGGGGCGACTGGACAGGACAGTGTGAACAGGGACACTGACTATTTAATCATCGGTAGCGAGGGAAGCGGCAACTGGGCAGAAGGTTCCCATGGACGAAAGATTGAAAAGGCTATGATGCTAAGGATGGACACTGGAAAGCCGGTCCTCGTTTCTGAGGCCGATTGGCTGACCGCCGTCCAGACCCGCAAATCAAAAAGCTAACAAGACGCTCCATCCAACGGCGGGCAACGCTCCAGTTTGAATTGGGCTTCCATCCCCGCCGGGGATGAGCTAGACGTTAGGCCACTCGACCAGTTAACCACAAACCCAAACACATATGAATCCGCGGTAGCCACTATTGGAAATGCGGCGCAGACTGGGCCGGGCCTTGGTTAGGCCGGGGCCTTGTCCAGGCCGAAGGCGTCGTGGACGGCGCGGGCGGCGTCCTCGATGCGCGGTTCGTCCACAGTGACGGCGATTTTAATTTCGGAGGTGGAGATCATGCCGATGTTGATGCCCACGGCGCCCAGCGCTTGGAACATGGTGGCGGCCACCCCGGAGTGCGAGCGCATGCCGATGCCCACCGCGGAGAGTTTGGCGATGCCGGCTTCGGTCTCGATTTTCGAGTGCGGGGCGAGCGCGGCGAGCACCGGTTTGAGGGCGGCCTGGGCCTTGCCCAAATCGCTCGAGGGCATCGTGAACGAATGGCGTGCGAAGCCGTCGTGGGCGATGTTGGAAAGGATCATGTCGAGGTTGATTTCCGCCTCGGCGAGCGCGCCGAGGATGCGCCCGGACATGCCGGGAGCGTCGGGGATGCCGGTGATGGTGAGGCGCGCTTGGGCGCGTTCGATCGAGACGCCGCGGATGACGACGTTTTCCATGTGGGAATGTTCTTCTAACACGAGGGTTCCGGGGTTGTGGTTGAGTGACGAGCGGACTTCAAAGATGACGCCGAATTTTTTCGCGAATTCGACCGAGCGCGACTGCATGACCTTGGAGCCCGACGAGGCCATTTCGAGCATTTCGTCGTAGGAGATTTCGGGCAGCTTGCGGGCGTTTTTGACGACCCGCGGGTCGCAGGTGTAAACGCCGTCCACATCGGTGAGAATCTGGCAGACGTCGGCCTTGAGAGAAGCCGCCACGGCAATGGCAGTGAGGTCCGATCCGCCGCGACCCAGCGTGTGAATCATGCCGTTGGGCGTGACGCCTTGGAAGCCGGCCACCACCAGGGTTTTGCCCTCGGCGAGAAATTGGCTCATGAGCGCCGGATCCATCTCGAGGATGCGCCCGCGGGTGTGGGACCCGGTGGTGTGAATGCCCGCCTGGCGCCCGGTGATGGACACGGCGTCCACTCCCAAATCCTGGAGCGCCATGGCAACCAGCGCGATGGATTGCTGCTCGCCGGTGGCTAACAACACATCCAGTTCGCGCTCGCTCGGGTTTTCGGAGAGCCCCTTGGCCATCTGGATCAAGCCGTCGGTCACGCCCGACATGGCAGAGACGACGCAGACGACTTGGTTGCCCTGGTCGCGGGTGTGTTTGACGCGCGCGGCGACGTTGCGGATGCGATCGAGCGTGCCGACGGAGGTGCCGCCAAATTTTTGAACGATGAGGGCCATGGGTGAAGCGACGCGGAGTGAAGGGGATGGTGGAGGATTTGGCAAGAACTTGGAGAATTCTCCTCAATCCCGATCCCTTCATTCGCCATGCCGGGGCTCCCGTTCGGCAGCAGCCGCGCTCGCCAGCGTTCCCGCGCGCGGGCTCTCACCAGCACGCTTACTGGAGCGCGAGTCCCTGCGCCTTATCCCCATTCGGCAAGCCATTCGGCGGGCAGGCGTAGCGGTTTGCCCGCGGGCATCGCAACCAACGCCAACGCTTGACGCGCGGTGACCAGAGTGACCCCATCGGCTTCGCGGATCATCTCAAAGGCACACCAAAAGCGGGCGCGCGTGAGTTCGTCCAGGCGGCCACGGATGACGATCCAGTCGCCGAGTTTGGCCGGGCGTTTGTAATCGATTTCGTGCGGGTCACCACCGGGAAGACGTGGGTGTCGGACATCGTGCGGAGGTCCATGCCCATCAGCGCGGCAAGGCGGGTGCGGCAGGTTTCAATCATCCGCAGGTAGGCGAGGTTGTGCACGACCCCCCCGCAGTCGGTGTCGAAAAACATCACTTCTTCGCGGGTTTCCATGCTCGGGCGCGGGGTTGACATGCGCCCAGCCTGAAACAGGCCGCTGGAATCTGCAATGTTGGCTTGTGACGAAACGTAGGTTCAGGATAGATACGGGGGGAATGAGATCTGGAGGACGACAGGCACGGTGGATTGCAGGCATGCTGGCCGGCATGGGCGCAGCTCTGTTGTTGGCCGGGGGATTCGCCCCGCCGGCGGAGGGCCCAGTGGCATTCCGCCGCGATCAGATTCCCTTGGATGTGGACGCCATGTCCGGTCTTTCCAAGCAACTGGAGTCGCTGGCCCGGGGCTTGGATCCGGCCACGGCACGCGAGCGGAGAGGGGCCGCACAGATGCTGGCACTGGCATTGGCGCTGAACCCCGCGAACGCCACGGCCCGCGAACTGGTGGCGGATTATCAAAAAAATCGGCACCAATCGGCCGCGGATGCCCAGCAGCTTGCCAAGCTGCGGTCACGGATTGCGCCCGTGCTGGCTTGGTTGGAAACCCCGGAGGCTGGCCGTCACGGCCATGCGCTCGCCGCTTGCCTGAAGGACGTCCTCGCCATGGTCGATCCCCAGCACCCCGATGCTGACGAAAAGGGAGTCTGGGCCGGCTGGATTCCGGACCTGGCCGCCTACGAAACCAAAACGCTCAGCAAGCAGGAGGATCCCAAACCACAGGCTCCCGAGGGCGTTTCACCGGCCAAGAAGGAGATGCCGCTGAGCATCGCCGAAGTTTACACCCTCCTGTGGCAGAAGGTCGGCCATGATGAATCCGCACACTGGGCTCTCGCGGTTGCTCCCCTCCAAATGGCTGCCACCCAGGTGGCAGTTGAGGGCGAGGGGTCTCCTCTTCCCTTTACACTGGAGATCGATCCGGGGCAGAATGGCGGGCTCTTTACGCAGACCAACGCGATGCTACTCAAACTCCTCGCCAACTCGCACCCAGCCCTGCCGCCCGGTTATCGGATATCCATCACCAGCGCCGACCTCGAACAATCGATCCGCTCGCTCAAACTCCAGACACTCAGCGCCGCCGCCGCCGTCCTCGCCAGCTCCGCCGTCACCGGGCGTGAACCCGAGGCCATCATCCTCGGACAAATCGACGAGTTCGGTGCCTACCAACTTCCAACAGGTTTTTGGGACCAGCTCCAAGCCCTTGGCAAGGGCAACGGCCAACGCCTCGTGCTGCCCGTCGAGGCCGCTACCTACCTGCCCGCACTGCTGGCCTTGGAAAAACCCGGGTTTTTCCTCGAATATGAGGTGTTGCTCGCGGCGAATTTCAAGCAGCTGCTCGAGCGATCCTACAAGGTGCCCGACCAAGCGCTGGCCAAAACCACCGCAAAATTCCGCGTGGTTCGCCAACGCGCCGATGCCCAGGATGTCCGCCAATACCTCTCAAACCACTTCGTTCGCCAGCGCCTAGCGGATATCTCGCAAGAGGCGCCCTTTCATGAGTCGGCCAAGATGTTGCTGATCCAAGCCACTGGCCAGCACCCGACCCTGGTTGCACGCACCGTGCTCGCCGCCGAACTCCGCCGCGCCCTTGACCCCATGAGTTGGGTCGTGCCATCGGCTGCCAGCCCCCCATCCGACGACGACACGCCACCCCGGATCACCCTGGATTATGAGTTCACCCCCGCGGACATCGCCAAATTAGCCGCCACCATCGACCGCTGCCACTCGCAGGTCGAGGCATTGGACCGCCACGCGGAAAAAGGCGACCGAGAACTGCTTGAGCAGACGCGCAAAGTCATCAATGCACTGCGCACCCTGGCACGCACCACGCGCCATCGCGGCGACTACTTTCCCGCCCAGAAATCCGTGCGTGCCGCCTACAGTGATTTAACGAGCTTGCATAAGGAACTCCTGGAGAAGCTGCGGAGTGATGCCGGGGAGTGATGCCGGGGGATCGCGTGAGCCACCCATTGCATGAGAGCAGGCGTCATCCCGGCCCTACCAACCGAGGAGTTTGGTGACCGCCGCGCGCAGGGCGGTATCGAGCACGGCGGCCTCGCCGTGAGTGAGCGGGATGGTGACTTTACGGAGGGATTTGTCGCTGGCGTCCTGGCGGGACAGGCTCAGCAGATAGGGTGCGTGCTCGGGGTCATCGCGCGGGGTGAGCTCGCAGGCGCTGTTAGATTTTTCCGACTGGTGGAAGAGTTTGGCTTGGGGCAGGCGGCCGTGGAGGGTGGCCAGCACCTGCCCGAGATCCGCGAGTCCCCATTTCATGGTGAACTTATTGTCCCAATCGAATTGTTTCTCGCCGGATTGGGCGGCGGCGTCGACAAAAACGGCGCCTTTGATGAGGTTGAGGCCGAAGCGGATCACGCCCCCATTGCCGCGGGCATTGGGTTTATAGATGGCGTAATCGGTGGCACGCTCGATGGGGGAGGTGGTGGCTGAATCAATGACGGTATCTTTCATGATATAGGGGGGTTATATTCGATGGCACTGTGCACCCATTCATAGCGCAACTCAAGCGAAATTTGTTCAAATGAACAATTATTTTTTGAGAGCTGAGTCTGAGCAAGCGCCGCGGCAGGCGCGTGTTGCGGGTCATTCGAGGATTGCCAAGCCGCCCAATCTGGAGATATTCAGGATAGATTGATCAACCTCCCGACTAACTTGCCTGTTATAGGCGGCGGGCAGAATGCCCGCGCCACGTGGCCCGGGCATTCTGCCCGGAGCCTCCAAACAAAAGCTACTCCCGATTCCACACTCCAGCGCAGCGCGGGTTCTGGTGCTACAATGGGAAATGAGAACCACAACCGAGCGCAGCGAGATGGCCTGACAGACTGCAATCCAATGCTTTCAGTAAAATCAGTTAAAATCAGTGCAATCAGTGGTTTGAAAAAGCCGGCATGCCGTTTCCATTTTCCCTTATAGGTTCATCCCATCCACCCACCATGATTCATCCAACCGACCCAGCCCAGTGCGCCTTGTTTGAAGACCCCCATACCAGCGGCATGGCCAAGCGCCGCCGCGCCGGCAGCGAAACGCCGAAGCCGGCGGATTTCGGCCTCACCGCGCCGTCGCCGGGGGCCAAGAACTATGTGTTAGATACCAACGTGCTGCTGCATGATCCGGCGTCGCTGGAACGCTTCAAGGAAAACCACCTGTGTATTCCGGTGGATGTGCTCGCCGAGCTCGACAAGTTCAAGAGCGAGCAAACCGAGCGCGGGGCGAATGCCCGCTGGGTTCACCGGCGCTTGACGGAGATGTTTTCCAGCGCCGAGCAGGTCACCCATGGCGTGACCACGGCGGGCGGCGGCACGCTGCGGCTGGTGATTTACGATCCGGCGTGCTGCCCGAAAGATTCGGAACTGCTCAACCGCTTTCACCGGATTTTCCCCGACCGCGAGCGGGTGGATCACCGGATTCTGGCGGCCTGCCTGTTGCTCATGCAGCACAACACCGCCCCGGTGGTGCTTGTCACCAAGGACCTCAACATGCAGCTCAAGGCCCGCGCCGTGGGCATCGAGTGCCAGGACTATCTCAGCGACAAGGTGGATGCCTGCGAGATCTCGAATTACGAGGTCCGGCGCATCGAGGTGGACGCCAGCGAACTCCAGCGCTTCGCCAGCGCCGGGGAACTCGCGCTCGCCGAGGACCGGATGCATGGCGTGGCCGTCAATGAATACGTTCTGTTAGGCGCAGGCGACAAGCAAACGATTCCGGCGCGGCTGGCGCCGAGCGGGCGCCTGGTGCGCCTCGACATCCCCGAGGCGTTGAAGATCCCCGACGGCCAAACGCTCAAGCCGCTCAATCTCGGCCAGCGCTGCCTGATTGACGCGCTGCTCAACCCGGCGATCTCGCTGGTCACTTGTTACGGCCACGCCGGCACCGGCAAAACCCTGGTCGCGGTGGCCGCCGGCCTCCACGAAATGTTCAGCCGCCGCTACAACGGCATCACCGTGAGCCGCCCGGTGGTGGCCATGGGCGAACAACTCGGGTTTCTGCCCGGCTCGCTCGATGAAAAAATGCGCCCGTGGCTGCAACCGATCCACGATGCGCTGGATTTGCTGATGCGCCCGAGCACGCCGCTGGGCCCGCGCCGCAAACAACAGAAACCCACCAATGCCGCGCCCGGCACCGTCAAGAAACCCTACGAGCTGCTGATGGAGCAGGGGATTCTGGAGATCGAAGCGCTGTGTTACATCCGCGGCCGCTCGATCCCCAACCGGTTTTTCATCCTCGACGAGGCCCAGCAACTCACGCCCAAGGAGGCCAAAACCATCGTCACGCGCATGTCGCGCGATTCCAAGCTGGTGATGGTCGGCGACCCGGCACAGATCGACAATCCATACGTGGACAGCCGCAGCAACGGCCTGGTTTACACCCGCAACCGACTCAGAGGCCAACCGTTCGTCGCCCACGTCGCGCTCACCCGCGGCGAACGCTCGGAACTCGCGGACGCCGGGGCGAGCTTGATGTGAGCCAGGCGGCTCCTGCTGTAACGAGCTCGAACCGGCCTGGCCAGATGCACTTGATTCTGGAGATCGGCGGCTATGTTCACGTAGCGCCCTGTGAGCGCCGGGGCAGCACATGGCGCATCATCACCGCATACCCGTCCCGCAAACGCCACAAGTCATACCGACCATGAGAACGCAGCCATTGACGCCATACGACCCGCTTAAAGTGAAGCTGAGCGCCTACGAGCAATCCATCGAGGACGGCATCGACGGGAGTGCACCCGTGGTGCATGCCACGCCGGAACTCATGGAGCAAGTGCTGCAGGCGGCGCAACGAAGCTTGGCAAAGTTGCGCGGCGGCAAGCGGGCCGGGGCCGGTCGCAAGCCCCGCGACTATGTCAAAACCACCGTGCTGATCGCACCGGATGTGCGCCAAAAACTCACCCTTCTCGCCGCACGTCACGGCAGTCTCAGCAGGGCCGTCGAAGAAGCCGTCCGTGCGGCCAAGTGAGGTTGGCGAGTTCTCAAACACTCATGGCAGAATCGTTACCCGAGGCATTGCATGGATGTGATGCCGGAATCTTTGCCTTAGCCCTTGTTCTGGAAATGGCGCTCGGCCTCTAGCCAATCGCCGTGGGAATCGCCGGGCAGCCCGTGCTCCGTGCGTCGGCGATAGTTGAGATACGCCGCACGCGCCAGTTCATCGGGCGTGGGCTTGGCCGATGCTTTCGGGGCGGCCTTGCGCACCACTTCTTTGGGTGCCGCGGCTGCTTTCCGTGCAACTTCCTTGGGTGCTGCCGCTTTGGGGGCCGCCGCTTTCTTGGTCGCGGCCTTTTTCACGGTTTTCTTCGCCACGGGAGTTGCTGCCTTGGCGGCGGCGGCGGTCTTGGCGGTTTTTTTGGTAGCCATCATTCTGGGAGGTTGAATGTTGATCGAGTGAGCACGGTGGGTGCCAAGCCTAGAATAATCGCCAATCCCGGTGATTGCCAGCACATTTGATCTCCGTATAGTCACCGCATGGCCGACGGCTATTCATGGAGTGAATCGCGGGATGGGGGCACCTACCGCTTGCCTGGTCCCGCACACCTCGGATGGTGGGCGGCTGTGGCCATGCTGCTCTCGATTCTGCTGCACCTCGGGGTGTATTTCGCCCTGGACCGGATGAAAATCGCGCTTCATTTCAACCAGGCCCGCGAACTCAACACCTCCGCCATCCACATGCGGCCGGTGCAAGTGCAGCACATGGACGTTGAGCCATCCGTGCCGCCCGAACCCGTGATCACGCCTCCCAAGGAGGCGTCGGCTCTGCTCGAAGAAGTCGATTTGCTCGCCGCCCTGCCCAAAAACCACGAGATCGACCTCAAACCGCAGATTCAGGAAGCGGAATATGCGTTGCAGATGAAACAACCCGCGATGAAAGGGGACCCCACGGCGGTGGCGATGGAGGTGTCCGCCGGGCTGGAGGTGGACGCGGAACTACCGGATTTCGGCCGCGAGCCCGAACACCTCAAACCCGCGGCTGCGGGCCAGATCACCGTGGACCCCGGTGCCGTGCAATTCGAGGACAACGAGCTCGGCAAATTCACCGAGGCGGTGATCAAGCGCGGTGCCAACGGCAACGTCGATAAGGGCGTCATGCATGGCATGGCGTCGCTGGATGACCTGCTCGACCTGCCGCCTAACATCCTGCTCGGCAAGAAAACGATGCTGCCCAGCGATTTGCTCTTCGAATATAACAGCGCCGACCTGCGCGAAAGCGCCAAAATCGGGCTGATGAAATTGGCGCTGCTGATGGACCGCAACCCGAACCTGTATTGCTGGATCGAGGGCCACACCGACCTGATCGGCGGCGATGAGTTCAACCTCGAGCTCTCGACCCGACGCTCCGAGGCGGTCAAATCCTATCTCACCCGGTCGCTGCGGATGGATGCCGCCAAAATCAGCACCCGAGGCTTCGGGCGATACGAGCCGCTGGTGACGCGCGGCACCCCCGACGAGCAAGCACTCAACCGCCGGGTGGAAATCCGCATGCGCGCCACCCCGGCACCCAAGGATCCACTCAAAATCACCCCCCAGAAGGCGACCGTGATCGAAGCGCCCCCGGCACCCGCACCCAAGGCGATGGATGCCCCGCCTGCGCCCAAGGCATTGGAGATCGCCCCGCCAGCCGCCAAACCGGTCGAAGAATCCCCGCCCGCGCCCAAGGCGGTGCTGGTGAAACCGAGACTCACCCCGCCCCGCGCCACCCCGCGCGCCCAACCCGTGGAGGAGTGAGATCATGGGTCGAAAAATCCACCCTCGCCCGCTTTCCGGGTTGCGGCGGTGGCAAAAATCTCTAGCCTAGCGCAAAGCGATTTTTCCATGGCCAATCCCACCGCCCGTCCTCTCGTCAAACGTGTGCTCCTCATGGGCACCTGCCTCTGCGATGCCTTTTACGACGACGTCACGCGCGCCACCGTCGAAGTGCTCGAACACCTCGGCCTGTCCGTCGAGTTTCCCGAAGAGCAAACCTGCTGCGGGCAACCCGCGTTCAACTCGGGTGATTGGCACGCCTCGCGCAAAGTCGCCAGCCACGCTGCCAAGGTGTTTGCCGGCGACCTGCCGGTGATCGTGCCCTCCGGATCGTGCGCCGCCATGAACCGCCATGGCAACCTGCTCCAGTTCGAGGAATTCCCCGACCCGGCCATCACGTCGCTGGCCGGCCGGACCTGGGAAGTCATCGACTTCATCTTCAACGGCATGGGCGTCAAATCCTGGCCGGGCAAATTTGCCCAGCCCACCCGCCTCGCCTTCCACCGGTCGTGCCACAGCCGCGGCACCCCCACCGGCGAGGCCGTGCGCACGTTGCTCGGATCCATCGACAACGCCGAAGTCATCCCGTTCGGCCAGGCCGAACAATGCTGCGGCTTCGGCGGCACGTTCTGTGTGACCTTCCCGCACATCTCCGGCAAAATGGGCACCCTCAAACTCGACCACATCCTCGATGCCAAGCCCGACCTGCTCGTCGGCATCGACATGTCCTGCCTCATGCACCTCAGTGGCCTGGCCCAAACCCAGGGCCGCCCGGTCCCCCACAAGCACGCCATCCAGGTTTTGAGGGACACCCTCGTCAGCCAATAATCCATTCTCAACAATCAATCTCCAATCCAAGGATGATCGGCAACCAACTCATCGACCTCTACGCCCGCGGCATCTCCGACGAGAAACAGCATTCGGTGAGCAGCGGTGCCGCCGCCGGCACCGACAAGCGCTATCACGCGCTGAACCAAGACTATCAGGAACCCGACGCCCTGCGCAAGCTCGCCGCCTCGATCAAGGACCACACCCTGCAGCACCTCGGCGATTATCTCGCGCAAGCCGAGCAGGCGCTCGTCGCGCGCGGCGCGCAGGTCCACTTCGCCGCCACCGACGAGGACGCCCGCCAGACGATCCTCTCCATTTTGCAAAGCCACGGCGTCACCCGCTTGACCAAATCCAAGTCGATGGCGGCGGAGGAAATCCACCTCAACCCGTTCCTGATCGAAAATGGCGTCGAATGCCTCGAGAGCGACCTCGGCGAGTTCATCATCCAGCTCGACGACGACATCCCGTCGCACATCGTCAAGCCGATCATCCACAAGAACCGCCGGGAAATCGCCAACACGTTTTTGCGCGAGGGCATCGCTGCGGATTACAACGACGACCCGGAGACTATCACCCGCCGCGCCCGCGTGTTCCTGCGGGCAAAATACATGCAAGCCCAGGCCTGCATCACCGGCGCCAACTTCGTCTGTGCCGACTCCGGCCGCCTGTTGTTAGTCACCAACGAGGGCAACTCGCGCTTCGGGATGGCCCCGGCACCCGTCCACATCGCACTGGTGGGAATCGAAAAACTCATCCCGCGCGAACAGGACCTGGCGGTATTCCTCAATTTGTTAGGGCGGTCTGCCACCGGCCAGCAGCTCACCGTTTACACCGAGTTTATCAACGGCCCGCGCGCCTCGAATCAACCCGACGGCCCGGAGCACATGCACGTCGTGTTCATGGATAACGGCCGCAGCGACATCCTCGCCTCGAATTGCAAGGAGATCCTCCGCTGCATCCGCTGCGGCGCCTGCCAGAATGTCTGCCCGGTCTATCGCCAGGCCTCCGGCCATGCCTATCGCTCACCCTACGGCGGTCCGGTCGGCGCGGTGCTCTCGCCGCTGCTCTTCGGCGACCGCTTCCCCGAACTCGCCGACCTGCCAAAAGCCTCCACGCTCTGCGGGGCGTGCCAGGAAGTCTGCCCGGTGGACATCCCGATCCCCGATCTGTTGCTGCGCCTGCGCGACAAGGCCCACCGCGCGGGCATCCACTCGCCCGCCGCCATCCCGATGGCGCCCTTCGCCACCCTGGCGACCTCGCCGAGCCTGTGGCGCAACGCCATGACGATGAGCAAGGCCATGAACTATCTGCCCCTGCAAATCGCACCGATCAAACCGCTGCAGGATTGGCTCGGCCAGCGCTCCCTGCCCGAGTCCCATGGCGGCGACTTCCGCAAGTGGATGAAACAGCGCAAGGAATGACGCGCCCTGCCGGGCCCGCCGTGTGGCCGGGCTGCGGGGCTTGCGCCTGGGCGAACTCTGGACTTGGCGGGCGGGCGGAGGGCTCTAGCTTGTCGGCATGCCGGCCCTCGCCTTGGATCTGCTCATCATCGGGATGTATTTTGCCATCCTCGTGGGAATCGGCGCGCATTTTAGCCGCCGCAACCTCAATCTGGCGGACTACGCGCTGGGCGGACGCTCAATTCCGTGGTGGGCGGTGCTGGCGTCGATCCTGGCGTCGGAAATCAGCGCCGGCACGTTTTTCGGCACGCCAGGCGAGGGGTTCCGGTTGCGCAACTATACCTACGCCCAGCTCATGGTCGGCTACCTGCTGGCGCGGGTGGTGGTGAGCGCGGTGTTTCTGCCGGCGTATTACAAGTACAACGTGGTGAGTATTTACGAGTTTCTGGAACTGCGCTTCGGGCCGCGCACCCGCCGCCTCGCCAGCATGGTTTTTCTGCTCACGCGCTCACTGGCGAGCGGGGCGCGGCTGTGGGTGCCCACCCTGTTGTTGGTGGTCATCTGGAACCGGCTCAACCCGGCGCGGCCGCTGGGCAATTGGGAGCAATTCTGGTTCACCGGCGCGGCGCTGGTGGTCATCAGCCTGCTCACCGCCGCCTACACCGCCGTCGGCGGAATCAAGGCGGTCATCTGGACCGACGTGCTCCAGATCGCCGTGCTGTTCGGCGCGCTCGGGTTTTCGGTCTGGTATTTGTTAGGACACATCCCGGGCGGCTGGCGCGGCGCCACCTCCCACCTCACCGGGCCGCGTGACCTGGTGCTCTGGCAGTGGCAGGGCGACGCGCCGGCGGCGGGTGCCTGGGGCAAAATCAAGAGTGTGTTAGAAACCGAGTTCACCGTCTGGGCGGCGTTGTTCGGCTCGTTGTTCGTGACGCTCGCCACCCACGGCACCGACCAGGACATGGTCCAGCGCATGCTCACGGCCAGGAACAAGCGCCAGAGCGCGGCGGCCACGATTCTATCAGGACTGGCGGACATCCCGGTCACCTTCGCGGTGCTCACCATCGGCATTCTGCTGGCGGTTTATTACGGCCATGTGGTGCACGACCCGGCGCTGCCGATGGCCGACGGCCAACCGGACAGCACGCGGATTTTCCCCTACTTCGTCGTCGAGGTGATGCCCGGCGGCTTGCGCGGGCTGGTGATCGCCGGGGTGTTAGCCACCACCATGGGCTCGTTGGGCACGGCGATGAACTCGCTGGCCACGAGTTATTGCCGGGATTTCCATTTCCGGTGGTTTGCCACGCCGGCGGAGGATGCCGCGCGGGTGCGGCTCATCAAGCTGGCCACGGTGGGGTTCACGCTGGTGCTCATTGGCGTGGGGTTGGCCACCGCATTCGTCAAAGCCCACCATCCGGGCATCAGCATCATCGGCATCATCCTGGGGAGCTTCGGCTACACCTACGGCTCGGTGTTAGGGGTGTTCATCGTGGCGCTCTTCACCCGCACGCGCGGCAACGAGACGGGCAACCCGCTGGCCATGGCCGCGGGCGTCATCGCGGTGGCCATTCTGAGCGACCTGCCTAACGACCTGTGGCGGATGGTCGCGGGATCCGCGCTCTATCACAACCCCGGCTGGCTGCCGGTGATCGCCTTTCCCTGGCGCATCATGGCCGGCACGCTGGTGACCGTGGCCATCGCCCTGTGTTTCAAAACCCCTGTCACCACCAGGGGCTAGGGGCTAGGGGCTAGGGGCTAGGGGCTAGGGGCTGGAAAAAAACCGAGCAGAAAAGCGCGCTAGCATATTTACCAATGACCAATGACCAATGACCCCTCCGTTCGCACGGCCAACCCGTCACTCCAATGTTGCGAGCGGGGCCCGCCAGCCCTTTTTTAGCATCGGCGGTGGCGGGTGGTGGCGGGAATTCAAAACGGTGACAGATTCGTCACAATGCGACTGATTGTTTTTCAATCGGATACGTCGATTTGACGGTTTCGGCGGGGAGAATGCTTCGGATCAACGAACCAAATCCGAGGTCAAGTTTTAAAAAAAAGCGGCCGTGGAACGCCTGTGGAATACGGCGCGCCCCCCCGGATTGTTAGAGCGAGCCGAAATATTTTTTCAACCCTGCGGCGGGTTGCTCAGAGTGCTGGCCGCGCTGCAACGTGCCACTCGTCGAGTGGGGTGGAGCGCCGACCCAAATCTTCAAAAAGCAGAAAAACCAACAATGGAACCGGAGGCCTTGGCGACACGCGGGATGGTGGATGAAATGGGGCAATTTCCCGCGGCGAGCAGCGGCTGGTCGGGGGTGTGTGCGGCGTTGCGCGGGGCGGTCGGGGAGGATGCGTTTCAGCGGTGGTTTCGTAGCGCCGGGTGGCGCGGCGAGGACGCCGGGGTGGGTACCGTCACGGTGCCCGGCGAGATCCATCAGGTCTGGATCGAGACGAACTATCTGCCAGAGTTGACGATCGCGGTCAACGGGGTGTTTGACGCAGTGCGCGAAGTCCAGGTGGTGGTGGAGGTGGCCGAGGGCGCGCCGCTGGAGGAGGGGCAGGCCGCCCCGAAGTATGCGGCGGCGCAGGCGCGCCCGACCAAGGCGGCGGCGCTCGAAGGCGAGGCGCTGGAGCGCCGGATCAAGAGTGCTGGACTCAACCCGGCCTACACATTCGCGAGTTTCGTGGTGGGCGCGAACAGCCAGTTTGCGCATGCGGCGTGTGAGGCGGTGGCCAAGAAAACCGGCATCGGTTACAACCCGCTGTTCATCCATGGCGGGCCCGGACTCGGCAAGACCCACTTGATGCAGGCCATCGGCCACGAAATTCTGCGCCGCCAACCCGGCTCGCGCGTGATCTATCTGACCTGTGAGAAGTTCACCAACGAGTTCATCGACTCGATCCGGCGCGGGGATTTGGAGAAATTCCGCCGCCGCTACCGCAGTTCGGACGTGATGTTGATCGACGACGTGCAATTTTTGGCGGGCAAGGAGCGCTCGCAGGAGGAATTTTTTCACACCTTCAACACGCTGCTTGATGGGCGCAACCAAGTGGTGCTGACCTGCGACCGGCCGGCCAGCGAGATCAAGAACCTCGAGCCGCGGCTGATTTCGCGCTTTGAATGCGGCCTAACAGTGGAAACCCAAGCCCCGCAGATGGAGACCCGGCTGGCCATTCTGCGCAAAAAATCCCTCGACTGGAAAGTGCGCGTCGATGAGTCGGTGCTGCTGTTCCTGGCGGAGAAAATCCGCACCAACGTGCGCCGGCTCGAAGGCGCCTTGATGCGCGTGGCCACCTACGCCTCGCTCGCCGGCGAGAGCGTGACGGTGGACAAAGTCGAGCACCTGCTGCGCGACTTGATCCGCGAAGAGGCCAGCCGCCAGGTGAGCATCGATGCGATTCAGAAGGCGGTGGCCGAGCATTTCGATGTCCGCCTGGCCGACATGACCAGCCGGCGGCGCCCGGCGAGCATCGCCTTCCCGCGCCAGATCGCCATGTATCTGAGCCGCACCCTCACCAAGGGCTCGCTGATGGAGATCGGCGAGGCGTTTGGCGGGCGTGACCACGGCACCGTGATCCACGCCTGCAAGAAGGTGAACCAACGCATCGACCTGGAGACCGGGCTGAGGGAAACCGTCGGCCGTCTCGAGGCGCAACTGCGCCGTTAAATGCTAGGAAATTGCTTTTGGGTTCAGGCCGATGCAAGAGCCGGTGGCCGGACCGGAGGGCGGGGAAAAGGAGGTTGTTTGTTGAAATGCAACACCTGACCCTATTCAGCGTGAGGAAGGCGGGGTGACGCACCGGGCGTACTGACCGCACGTAGGCTTTCACGATGCTGAAGCCGCCACTGTAACCTTCCTCGCCGCACAGTCGCTGATAGATCTGGGTGGAGCTGTAGGG
>Ga0209499_1000837_pt1 | contig 22379 bp, 26 predicted proteins | sample C_130208_EF_Meta_FD_187306 | JGI IMG/M metagenome (GOLD analysis project Ga0209499, IMG submission 187306) | Freshwater microbial communities from Lake Croche, Canada to study carbon cycling - C_130208_EF_MetaG (SPAdes) (version 2) | ecosystem: Environmental > Aquatic > Freshwater > Lake... | reverse complement strand
CTCCTTGCCGAACTTGCGGGCGAGGTTGAGGTAGAGGACGTCGTGGACGAAGGTGGATTTCCCGGAGCCCGAAACCCCGGTGAGGCAGCAGAACAGGCCGAGGGGGACGGTGACGTTGAGCTTGCGGAGGTTGTGGCGCGACGCGCCCCGGATCTCCAGCTTCGCCTTGCCCGGCTTGCGGCGTTCTTTGGGGATGGCGATGGAGCGTTCACCGGAAAGCCAGGGGAGAGTGCCAGGAAGAATTGCGGATTGCGGATTGTGGATTGCGGATTTGGAAGGCTTCTTTTTTGGAACTTGGCGCTTGGAACTTGGAACTTCAATCGGCCCCTGATAGACGATTTCCCCTCCGTGCTGACCAGCTCCGGGACCCAGGTCGATGAGGTGGTCGGCGGCGCGCATGACGGCTTCCTCGTGCTCGACGACGACGAGGGTGTTCCCCTTGTCGCGCAGGCCGTGCATGATACCGACTAGGCGGTGGATGTCGCGCGGGTGGAGGCCGACGGTCGGTTCGTCGAGGACGAACAGGGTTCCTGTTAGAGAGGCTCCGAGGCAAGTGGTGAGGTTGACGCGTTCGATTTCGCCACCGGAAAGCGTGCGGGTCTGGCGGTCGAGGGTCAGGTAGCCGAGGCCGACTTCATCGAGGTAGCGGAGTCGGGTGGTGATCTCGGTGAGGATGAGCTGGAGGGAAGGGTCGGGTGATTGTGGATTGGAGATTGTAGATTGAAGATTGGAAAACCAGAGCTGGAGATCGGAGACGGGCAGGGCCCAGAGGTCGGGCAGGGTTTTGCCGCTGACCTTGAAGCAGAGGGCCTCGGGCTGGAGGCGTTTGCCACGGCAGTCCGGGCAGGCGGTGTAGGAGCGATAGCGGCTGAGAAAGACGCGGACATGCATTTTGTAGGACTTCGTTTCCAGCCAGTCGAAAAAGCCCTTCACGCCATACCACTTTCCATCGCGCCAGAGTTCTTCGAGATCCTCCATGTCCACGGGCGAGCCGCCCGTGCCCTCCTTGTTTTTACGATCTCCATAGTAGATCCATTCGCGGACCTCCTCATCGAGATCTTCCCAGGGGCAGGTGATGTCGATGTCCCGCTCGCGGCAATGGCGGAGGAGGTCCTTCTGGCATTCGTCGCCGCGCTCGCCCTGGAAGGGCTTGATCGCGCCCTTGCGGATCGAGAGGCCGGGATCGGGGACGGCCTTATCGAGATCCAGGCCGATCACTCGACCGAAGCCGCGGCATTTCGGGCAGGCTCCGAGCGGGTTGTTGAAGGAGAAGAGGGATGGGACCGGAGCGCGGAGGGTGAAGCCGGTGGCGGGGTTGTGCCAGGTGTTGGAGAATGAACGCTGAACATCGAACGTTGAACTTCCAACATTGAAGGAAGACGGTTCGGTGATGGAGGCGCGGCCTTTGCCGAGGTGGAAGGCGCTTTCGAGGGCTTCGAGGAGTCGCAGGCGGTTCGCGGGTGTGAGAGGGAGGCGGTCCTGGACGACGTCGATGTGTGACTTGAGCTTTGCGATTTCCGACTGAGGTGGCTCATCGGTGCGGAGGACCTTGCCGTCGAGCACGATGCGAAGGAAGCCTTGCTGGCTGAGGAAGGGGAAGAGTTCGGCGCTCTGGGTATCCGCTGGAATGGGGACCGGGAAGGTGACGAGGACTTGTTTTCCGGAAATGTTCGCGTAGGCCCAGGCGGCGGCGGACTCGGGGCTATCGGGCTGGATTTCCTCGCCGGTGTGGGGGTCGTAGCCCTTGGCGAGCCGGGCGAACAGGAGCTTCAGGTAATCATTGAGCTCGGTGAGCGTGCCGACAGTGGAGCGGGTGGTACGGACGTTGTTTTTTTGCTCGATGGCAATGGCCGGCGGGATGCCGTCGATCCGATCGACATTGGGCTTGTCCATGCGGTCGAAGAACTGCCTGACGTAGGGCGAGAAGGTCTCGACATAGCGGCGCTGGCCCTCGGCGTAGAGCGTGTGGAAGGCGAGCGAGGATTTTCCGGAACCGGAGGGCCCGGTGACCACCGTGAGCTGGCCGAGCGGCAGATCGAGGTCGAGGCTCTTCAGATTATGCTGACGCGCCCCGCGGATCTGGATGGTTGAGGCAGGATGGGTGACGGAATTCTCTCTCTTGGCGGACACGCTGCGAACTTAGGTGGGATTCCAGACGTCGCCAGCGGAAGAACGAAAAATCAGTGCGGCGGCGGCCTTCTATCGTCCCATTTTCCGTCGTGTTTTGGCTCCACCACAGGCGGGATGACCGGGCCACCGAGAATCAGAGTTTCGAAATGAGTGCTTTCGGCGATGGTAGCGGAAATCTCATCTGCAAGGGTCTGGGCGGCAGTCTCGTCGTTCTGGGCCTTGAGTCGCTTGATCTGGAGCTCAATCCCGAGAATGTAGGTGCGGGAATAGTCCTGCAATTCGGCCGAGAGCTTTGCATCGAGCCTTACCTGTTCGGCCAAGTACTTTTCAAAGACCTCTCGGACCTGGTAGATGTCCTTGGCATTGTAATTTTCCGAGATCCTGTTGCCGTTATTACGGAAGGTCGTGAGGCCCTCCTCAATCCATTTCTCCGCCGCGTCTTTATTGTAGTCGAGGCGGCGGGCGGCCCGCCTCAGCGTGCGGTCCAAGTCATCGATGTTGGTTTTCAAGCCATCCTGATGCTTGAGGACGTTCGGTTGGGCTTTCGCCACCATGATGTCGCGAGCTTTCTTCAGGAAGGCGTCGATGTCAAAAGTGCTGACCGCTGGCGTGGGTACGATCTTGGGTGTTTCGACAACAGGCAGCCCTGTGTCCTCCGGCACCTTGGTGAGATCGGGAGTAGGCTTGGGAGATTCATTTTGAGGCTTGTTTCGAGGTGTGAACTCGTCATGCCGTGGCGGTTTTTTGTCCGGCCGAGTTGTCTCGGGTGGCCTCGTTGGAGGGGTCTCCTGGGTGAGGCTCTTGGGCATGAGATACTCCGGCGCTGATTGCGGCGGCGGAGCTGGCTGCTGCGCCTTGCGCGTTAAAAAGTAGGCTGCAGCTGCGGCTGCCAGGATCAGGAGCACCACAATGATCACCCCGCCTCCATCGGATTTTCGCGAAGACGTTGGCACCGGCGCGGGGATGCGCGGCCCGGGACGAATGGGTGGGGCTGCGACAGCTGCTGGGTGGGCCGCCGCGGCCACTGGCCGGGCACCCGGACGATTCGCCGCGGGAGCCGCCGAGGCGCGCGCTTTCGCAGCAGTCAAGGCATCGACCACCACCTTGATGTCCTTACCCATCGCGGCCGCGGAAGGATACCTCAGGTCAAGCACTGGATTTGTGGCGCGCTTCACGATCGCATCGAAACGCGTATCGGATCCAGAAATCACCGACGGAGGACGCGGATCCTTTGCCGGCAGTTTGGTCGTGAGCAACTCATGAAGCATCACGCCGACGGAGAATACGTCCGCTCTGGCATCCACAGAGGCCGGGTGATTGATGACTTCGGGAGCGGTGTAGTGGGGAGTCCCATAAACCGTTTCTCCCGCATCGACCTGCGACCCGATGACGCGGGCGAGCCCGAAATCACCGATTTTCGGACGGCCATGGGCATCCAACAGAATGTTCGCGGGCTTGATGTCGCGATGAAGTATGCCGTGTTGATGGGCGTGGGCCAGACCGTCACAGACTGCTTCGATCAGCTGCCCGACCAGAATTCCATCGAGGGTCTTGCCAAATGCGAAGTGGTAGAGCGAGCCGCCGGGGACGAACTCCATGATGATGAACAACATTCCATCCACTTCCCCGAAGTCGAACACGCCGATCAGGTTCGGATGGTTGAGTTTCGCCATCGCTTTCGCCTCGGCCTCGAAACTCTCCCGGAAGGCCGGGTCTGCACCGAATTCCCTTGGCAGGATCTTGATCGCAACAACCCGGTCGAGCGAACGCTGCACCGCCCGGTAGACCGCGCCCATGCCTCCGGTGGCGATCAGGATGTCGATATCATATCCCGGAAACAACGCCGAGAGCACCGCGGGGTCGGGCGCCTCAAAGGAGGGTGGGTGGCTCGAATCGGTCATTATCGGGTGGCAGCGCAGCGATCCTTAACGAACATCAAGAATCTTTCAAGCCTTACGAGCAGCCATCACCCGATTGGGGAAACCTCCATCGGCTGAAGAACTTTCGCCCGCGCCTTGGACCAACCATGAAATCTCTCGGGAGTTGCGCTGGTCAGCCGAAATCCCTTTGTCAGGATCATTTGATGAACGAGGCCGAGCTTTACGAATCCATCGGGGAAACTGGAATCTCGAGGATGGTCGCCGCCTTTTATCGACGGGTCAGGACCGATGATCTTGTCGGGCCGATGTATCCTCCGGATGACTGGGAAGGTAGCGAGCAGCGCTTGAGGGAATTCCTGCTGTTCCGGATCGGGGGAGACAGTCGGTATCTCGAGTCCCGGGGCCACCCGCGCCTCCGCATGCGGCACCTGCCATTTTCCATTGGCGTGGCAGAGCGGGACCGTTGGCTGGAGCACATGCGGGCGGCCATGTCAGAGGCGGGACTTCCTGTCGCCGCCGTGCGGGACCTCGACGCCTTTTTCTCACAGGTCGCCGATTTCATGCGGAACCGTGAAGACTGATCCTAGTGCAATCCTGCGTGGTAAATGAACCACTCCGGAAGCTTCACTGCGAGGTTGTAGAGGCAGTGCAGGGCAATGACCGTCGAAAGACCCCGGGTTCCTGAGAAAACCACCGCACCTACAAATCCAAACAGGCCGACCCCGATCAGCCCGTTGAGGTTGTAGAAGTGCACCAGAGCGAATGCCCCCGAGGAAAGCAGCGCCCCGGCAAGCACGCCGAAGCAGTTCGCCAATGATCGGAACAGCACGCCGCGATAGACGATTTCCTCGGCGAAAGGGGCCACTAGGCAGGCGGAAACCGTCGCGAACGCCAGCCCCCAGAGACCGTCTTCGCTGCTGCTCAGGCCCCCGGTCGGATCGGTCTGGGATAACCCGCCCAAGAGGATATTCAGCCCCTTCCCCAGCCAACTCAACAGCGCGAACATGCCCAGGACAATCACCCACGACGGTGCCTTGTTCAGCCCGAAGACCCTCACCACGTGGGAAGGCCGTCGAAACAACAGCCCCAGGGCAATCATCGCCGGCAGCAGCCGTAACGCCGAGTCGAGGGCGATTCCAAGCCATGGCGGAATGCTCGTCACCGCCGTCAATCCGGCGCGCAAGGTCAGGTCAAAACCGATCCAGGCCAGCACCGCGCCGAGAACCACCACCAACCCGAGTGGGGCCGACCAGCGGCTCGAGTAGCCTCTGCCACGCTGCAGCGCAGAGGGGATCAAACGCTTCAATGCGACGGGCAGGAGCAAAGTTCCCAGCCCGACGAGCAGCCAATACGCGCCGCGCGAAACAATCGCCCTCTACCGTAGCCGCGCAGACCCGTCATCATAAATCCTCATCGCCGCTGCCAGGTCCGGGCCAGACACGCCTTCCCCCTGATACGCTCGAACCACGGACCGATCCCACCAGGCCCCGGTGCCGCTCTCCAGACGCTCCACCATGACCGGGTAACTCTTCGGCAAATCCAGGCCATCCTCACCGCCGCTCACCTGTCGCATCGTGTCGAGCAGTGGCAGGCCGCGCTCTTCCGCCACGGCCACGATCAATACCTCGCTGCTCCGCTCTCCCAGCGCATTCGCTTTCTGCAGCATCACGAAACTCTCCAGGCCCGCGTGGCGCACCTCTGCCGGCGAATCCGCACCCGCCACCCAGCGCAGCCACGGAGGATCTCCCGCCATCGCTTCCGCCAGACGGAAATCGCGGTCGAACTTCACCATCGCTACCTCGTCGGTCCCCGGCGCATAGCCCGCGTTCTTTCCGAAATAGTGATCCCACAGCCAGACCCCGAGAATGAAGGCCAGCAGGGCAATGAACGGTTCGGGATACTTGCGGGCAAGAATCTGCCGGTAAGCATTGGCGGGTGGTACCGGCATGGTGAATTGAATCAGCCCAGTAGTTTTCCTCAATTAACCATGACTGACAAGCTATCTTGATAGTTAGGATCCTAAAATCGCGCGCCGCTCCCGGATTTTCCCACTGGCACAGCGCGAAGCGCTCCACCACTGTTTCCGGCGTGTCCGAGCTGCCTGTTCAAATCCTCCAGACCACCTTCCTCAGCGCCGCGGGCTTGTTTGCCATCGCCTCGGCCATCCGCTCCCTGAAGCGCAGCCCCTCCGAGCCGGAGGCATCCCCCCTCGACCTCCCCTCTGCCGACTCCGGCGATTCCCGCTTTGTGGAACTCCCCGCCTCGGTGCTGGTCGAATCCGACGCTGAGTCTCCCTACACCACCCCCACCAGCCTCCCAAGCGCCTTGCCCGCCTTCCCGGTCGTGGCCGCCACTCCCGGAATCGCCACCCGCCACTTTCGGAAAATCGACCTCCTCTGGCTCGGCTTCATTTTTGTGGTCTTTGCCAGTCTGGCGATCGGCACCGCGAAAATGCCCGACAACCCGGACCGAAAAATCCTTCCTGCCGACCTGATCACCTCGATCGGCTTCCAGCTCTTCCTCGCCGGCTCGACCATCGTCGTGGTGGTCTGGCGCGTCCGACCCGCCACGTGGCTCGGCCTGCGCTGGGAAAAATGGCCCTGGGTTTTCCTGATCGCTCCGACCACCGTGCTCTCGATGTGGGCCCTGATGGCCGGACTCCATTTCAGCGGCTACATGAAATGGATGGAGTCCCTTGGCGGCGAAACCGTCCAGGCCACCGTGAAACTTCTTCAAAGCAGCAACGACCCCGTGATCCTCGGCCTGATGGGCTTCGCCGCGGTTTTCGTCGCCCCGATTTGCGAGGAAATCATCTTCCGCGGTTACTTCTACGCAGTCGCCAAGAAATTCTCCGGCCCCTGGGTCGCCGCGATCTGCTCTGCCCTCGTTTTCGGCGCCGCCCACGGCAACCTCGCCGCCCTGCTGCCGCTCTTCATCCTCGCGCTGGTGCTGGTCGTTCTTTACGAGAAAACCGGATCGCTCTGGGCCCCGATCGCCGTCCATTTCTGCTTCAACGGCGCCACCGTCCTCATTCAGGCCATCGCCCGCGCCTACGATCTCCCCCTCGATCCCGGGACGTGAAAAAACCCCTCCATCAGCTCGGGGAAGACGCGCTGATCTCCCGGCTCATCGACCTGATGCCGCGCGATCCCGATCCACTCGCCGGCCCCGGCGACGACTGCGCGGTGATCGATCAGGGAAAAGGCCTGCCGCTCCAGCTCCTCAAGACCGACGCCATGGTCGAGCGCGTTCATTTCCTGTCCGATGCCCCGCCGCGAAAAATCGGCTGGAAAGCCATCGCCCGCGTCATCTCCGACTTCGCCGCCATGGGCGGAATCCCGGATCGATTCCTCATCACCATCGCGCTGCCAGCAGGCTGGCCGGTCGCCTTCGTCGAGTCCATCTATCGCGGCATGGCCGACTGCCTCAAGGCTTTCGGCGGCACCCTCGCCGGCGGCGAAACCACCCGCGTCCCGGAAGGCTCCGCCGCCGTCATCTCCATCGCCGCCACAGGCCTGGTGGGTCGCAAACACCTCGTCCTCCGCTCCGGAGGAAAGCCCGGCGACCTCATCCTCGTCACCGGCAGACTCGGAGGCTCGATCACGGGCAAGCACCTCAGCTTCACTCCGCGCCAGACTGAGTCGCAATGGCTGGTCACCCACGCCAAACCCAGCGCGATGATGGACCTCTCCGACGGCCTCGCCAAGGACCTCCCGCGCCTCGCCAAGGCCAGCGGCTGCGGTTTCCAACTCGACTCTAACAAGATTCCGAAAGCCCGAGGCTGCACCCTCGATCAAGCCCTCGGCGACGGCGAGGACTTCGAACTCCTGCTCACGCTTTCCCCGAAGAAATGGCCGGAGCTTTCCGCGAAATGGAAAGCCGCGTTTCCAAAACTTCCTCTAACAGTCATCGGTCAGCTCACCGAAGCGACCGGGAAACAAGCGATTCTAACAGGTGGGTGGGATCCATTCGCGAAGTAACTCCGAGCCATGCCCGAACCAACAGGATGCCTGCCCACTTGGCTGGTGGAACTCTACCCACCGGATCGACGAATCGCGGTCGAGTTCTTCAGAAAAATCGTGGACGAGTCGATGCTAAGAGATATTGCCAAAGGGGCCTAAGGACAGGAGATCGAGGAACAATTTTCCGCACTCACTCCAATCTGGAATGGGGAAGATTGGTCGGAACTCGATTGTTGGTTTCCCATGGAAGCTCTTGAAACGATGCGCTGGTGCGAGCCTGAAGCCCTTCCACCTTGGCCAGGATGCGCAGGCCTGCGAGGGCATCATATTCGAGCCTTTTCTTGTGCGGTGCTGCTCATCACCTCCAATTTCGAAGCGAGAAATCATACACTGATCCAGATGCTGGATTCGGCGTTTGTGATCGGAGGTGGCGCTCCTGAAGCCGTTGCCCAATTCCTCACTTGGAAAATACAAATGTTGGAACTCGAGGATGATAGACCGTTTTTTGCACTCGCCCTCGCAGCGATCGCTAGAATCGGCAAAAGGAACCTTCCTTTGGAGGTGGAAAGCCGTCTCGCGAATTGGGTTGAGGAAGAAGAGGCCCAGGAAAGAAAATCTCTTTCGCACATGGAGCGATACAAAAGCAGCCCCTGGTTGTTCGGCCTTTCTTGGTGGAACTTGAGGGACGATCGCTGGCTGGCTCTGATCCTGAAGCTTCAGTGTGAATACCGAGGTGGACCGATCGAACAGATGCTCACGAGGTGCTTTGGAGAATGTCGTGTCAGGGAGATTCCATCAGCCGACCTTTAAACCAGCGGACCTTTTGCCCGAGATCTTCATCAAACTCGGAACGCACCAGCTCGTTGTGTGCAAACAAGCAGAATTGAAATCCTCGCCCGGTTCTCATCCGTGTCCATCCTCTTCATCCGTGGTTGGAATCACTGAAAGGAATTGATCCTGACGGGAAGCCGGGTAAGGTGCGGTCATGACTGCCGCCATCAGAGCCATTTACGAAGGAGGGACACTCCGCCCTCTGGAGCCTTTGGATCTGGCCGAGCACACGGTGGTTCGCATCGCCGTCGAGACCAGCGAGGACGACTCGGAACGACGGGAATGGCTGGAGCAGGGAAAGAAGACGCTGGCCAGCACCTGGGACAACGAAGCCGACGACGTTTACAATGTTCTGCTCACGCGATGATGTCGTCTTGCTGCCGATCCCATTCACGGATCTCAGCAGCATGAAGGTCAGGCCCGCGATCGTGGTGGGCCACGGAAGTTGGCCGGTAGACCTGTTCGTGGTGCCGGTGACCTCGCAACTGGCAAACGCCGATTACGTCATGAGCCAATGGGCGGAATCGGGATTGAATGTCCCCAGTGGAATCAAGGGACAAATCTCCACGGTGGAAGTCGGCCTGGTGAGAAAGGTGATCGGGCGCATCAGTGCCGTTGATCGTGAGAAACTCGATGCCCAGTTGCGTGCTTGGTTTGAGCTTTAGACGCTTATCCAAACTGCAGTGGCCACACTCACCCGCCCTCAAACCAGCTCTCGATCTTCAGACCGGGGATTCTTTCGAAATGGCGGACGTTTCTCGTCACCAGCGTGAGCCGATGCTCGATCGCGGTGGCGGCGATCCAGCAGTCCTCGTTTCCGATGCGTTCCCCGCGCCGATCAAGATCCGCTGCCAGATCTGCAGCACGCAGTTGAACCCCACGGTCCACCGGCAACCACTGGACGGCGGGAATGAGATCCCGTTGGAGACGACCCCAAAAGGATTCGGCATCGTCACGGCGCATCGCGCCATACCGCAGTTCGAACAAGGTCACCTCGCTGGCAAAGGCCGCATGGTGATCCAATCGCTTCACGGCAGCCACCACGCCGCGATCCGGGGACTTCCGAATCAGTTCGCTGAGCACATTCGTGTCGAGGAGATACACGGCTCAGGAATCGGCGAAAGGATCTGAACGACGCAGCCCGGCGGCCTGCTCACGACGCTGGGTCAGGGATCGATCAAAAGAGCCGTCCTCCAGCCAACCGACGATGTCGGACAGCCGCTTGGGTGCCGTCGTTTCCGCATACGCCACCAGTCGCGCCACCGGCAGGTTCCGTCTGCACACCACGACCTCCTGCCCCGACTCCGCCAGCTCGACGAACTCGGACAATCGCGCCTTCAAATCGGCAATGTTGATCGTCTGACTCATGGTCACATAGTTGGTCACATTCTTCATTCTGTCAATTTCGTAAAGCCTATTCCTTGCTCGCTTCCCTCCGAACCGACGTGGATTCTCCGGCCCATGGCAGGCCGTGCGACACAGCTCGATGGACTCCGGGCCTTTGCGATGCTCGGGGTGGCCTGCGTGCATTGGCTGCCGCGTGAACTGCGCGGGCCGTTTCCCTTCGAACTCGGGCTGTTCTATTTCCTCGTGCTCACCGGCTACCTGATCACCGGCGCGCTGCTGAGGGATCGCGATCGCGGCGAAGCTACCGGCCAAGCATGGAAAAGTTCGGCCATGAAACAGTTCCAGCTCCGTCGCGGCCTGCGCATCCTCGCCCCCTACTATGCGGCGGTGGCGTTCGCGATGCTGATGGGCGCCCACGACATCTGCAGCGCGCTGCCGTGGTATCTTCTCCAAGGCTCGAACATCCACATGGCCCTGACGGGTTGGCCGGATTTCACCGCGCACTTTTGGTCGCTCGCCGCGCAGCACCAGTTTTACGTGCTCTGGCCCTTCGTGATCTGGTGGCTGCCGAAACGCTGGCTGCCGGGAGCGATGATCGCGTTCATTGCCATCGCGCCGATTTCGCGGATGTTTTCACCGCTGCTGAAGCCCTGGTTCGTGATGCCGGATCTGCTGCCCTCGTTCACCTGCGACTACCTTGGCCTCGGTGGCCTGCTGGCGCTGGCGGTGCATCGGGGGATGACCTTCGATCACACAGGGCTGCGACGCGCGGCGTGGTTGTCGTTTCTCGGTTACGCCATCCTCTACGGTTTCAATGAAGCAGGCCGTACCATCCCAGGCTTTCAGGTCATCCAGCAGACCCTGCTCTCCATCGCCTGCTGCGGCCTGATCGCGTCGGCCAGCACCGGCTTCAAGGACTGGCGCGGCACGATCCTCGATCATCCGGCCATCCAACACCTCGGGAAAATTTCCTACGGCCTCTATCTCTTCCACAACCTCGCGCCGCTGCTCGCCGGAAAGATCCTGCCGTGGCTTTGGTGGAATCCGTGGTTCGAGCAGGGCCCCGGCTTTGCGATCCGGATCAGCGTGTTTGCCCTGCTGGCCTGGCTGCTCGGCTGGCTTTGCTGGCGCTTCATCGAGGTCCCGATGCAGGGCATGAAAGCACGGCTGGCCCAAGCGCCCTGACCCGCTGCCGCAAGAGACGCAGTCTCAAGGCGGTCCGGCGACAGATGGCGACTTGATGAGCTGCTTGCGAACTGCCCCGGGCGACCGGCTTCGGTCTTCTCGCAATGGCAGCGAAATCCGAATCAGACTGGCATGGGTCTGATTGACCACGCTAGTCTCAGGCCGTGCCTGGCTCATTGATCCTTGTTTTTGAAACCTCTTCGCCCACCGCTTCGATCTTGCTGGCGGGGCCGCAGGGGGTCTTGACCGAGCGGGCGTTCACGAGTGATCGGAGCCACAATGCGGCGCTGTTCGGGCCGCTTTCCGAGATACTGACGGGGATCTTGCCGGAAGAGATCGGCCTCGTGTTGGTCGGCAGCGGCCCAGGGAGCTACGGCGGCACTCGGGTCGGTCTCGCGGCTGCCCAGGGAGTGGCCTTGGCGGGGGCTTGTCCGGTGGTGGCAGTGCCGTCGGTCATCGCGGCGCCGTCCGCGGCTGAGGGTTCATGCCTGCTGGTTGGCGACGCCCGCCGCGGGAGCTATTGGACGGCGGCGGTGAAAGAGGGTCAACTGGAGCGGGAACCGGAATTGACCGATGAAGCCGGATTTCGTGAACAAGTCGAAAGCGCCCCGGTGGTGGTGAGTTTCGAGGATGGGTCAAAGGTGAAATTTCCGACCACGCGTGTGATTTCGTATGAACTGCCGACGGCGCACTTGCTGTGGCAGGCGTGGGGCAAGGCCGGTGCGGACGTCAGGGCGCGCTGGTCGCAGGAGGCGGCGCAACCGCACTACTTGCGACCGCCGCACATCACGGAGTCGAAGCGGGCTTGGCCGGTGACGAAATGAGCGCGCGGATCGAGGCTCCGGAGACGCAGTTTTTCATGACCATCTGGACGGGGCGGTTGGCTTTCTCGCCGTAGGTGATCGTCTGGGTGCTGGACACCATGCCGACGACACAGCCTTCATCGCTGATGACCGGGCCACCGAGGGAGCCGCGGGGGTAATCCGCCGTCACGGCCATCATCACCGCGCCGGGAGTTTTGGGAGTGCCTTGATCGCGGAAATAGCGGGAGATGCGGCCGAAGGTTTCCACCTAGCAGCGCCCGCCCGGGTGGCTGAGGATGCGGATATTGGAACCGACCGCGGAGTCCGGTCCCACCGGCAGTGCGGTCAGGTTCTTGGCGGCCACCCGGAACAGGGCGACATCCTCCACCTCGTTGCCGGCCAGAATCTCCGTCACGGCACGCACCTTGCCATTGAAATCGCAGATTCCCCAGGCATCACCGGTCGCGTGCTGGAAGACGTGGTGGTTGGTGACCATCAGTCCATCCATGGAAACGCACCAGGCGGTGGCGGTGGCGGCGGAGTGCCAGTGTTCGCACTTGCCGCATTTGTAAACCGAGCCCAGCAGGAGGACGCTTTTGGTCAGTCCTTCATAATCCGCCGCGGGACTAATCTTGCCGGGTTTGATCTCCACGGCTTTTGTCGCGGCGCGAAGGGCGTCCGCCAGGGTCTTGCCAGTGGGTGCGGTTTTCTGGTCGGCGATCACACCAAACTTCTCGTGCATCGCATTTACCAGACTAACATCATCGGCGATCGGAGGCGCCGCAGTGAGGAGGCAGGGCAGCGACAGCAACACATACAAATAGCGTTTCACCCGTCGACCATGACACGAGCCCCGTGGGATGGAAGGGCGCATCACGAGCGGCTTTGTATTTGGTTGTCGAGAGGTGGCGGGCTGGTTCAGAATCCACCGAGCCTGCTGCCGCATGACACTTGGTAAAACACTTTCTATCATTGCCGTAGGCTGGTTGACGCTCGTCACCGGCCTCCACGTGAGGCTGAACCACCCGAAGCTGCCGACGTGGATCCAGCCGGAGAAGGAGCAGCAGATGAAGATCGGCTTCCTGCCGGTCACCTGCCATCTGACCTGTCCGGTGACCGATTTCATCAATCGCCAAAAGACTGGCGACGGAATTTTCGAGCCGGTGAAATTCAACGGCTGGCCCGAACTGAAGGAGGCGTTTCTTTCCGGTGATACCCGTGCGACCTTCATCCTCGCGCCGATGGCGATGGCGCTGCGCGAGCAGGGCGTGCCGCTGAAGATCGTCTATCTCGGACATCGCGACGGCACGGCACTGATGGTCCACAAGGACTCCAACATCCGCCGCATCCAGGATCTGCGAGGCAAGACAGTCGCGGTCCCAAACCGTTTCTCCAATCAGCGACTGCTCATCTTCAAGGCGCTCAACGACGTCGGCATGTCGATCAACGACATCAAGCTCGTGGAAATGCCCCCACCCGACATGCCGGCCGCGCTTTCCTCGAAGTCGGTGGATGCCGTCACGAGCGGTGAGCCGTTCATGGGCCAATGCGAATTGGATGGCTACGGTCGCGTGCTCTATCTCACCAAGGACATCTGGCCGAATTTCATTTCCTGTGTGCTCGCGGTGCATGAGGACGAGATCAAGAAGCATCCGGAGATGGTTCAGGAACTGGTCAACGGGATCGCCCGCAGCGGCAAGTGGCTGGAAGGTGGCATGGATCACCGCATGGCAGCCGCGCAGTTCGTTTCCAAGAAGTATTACAACCAGAACCCGCGCTTGCTCGAGTTCGTGCTGAGCAAGCCGGTTGACCGCGTGAAATACAGCGAGCTTTCCATCCAGCGCGCCAACTTCGAGGAAATCGAAGCCCTCGGGAAACAGGCCGGCATCCTGAAGGGCACGGCGTCGTTCGATGACTACACCGACGCCTCCTTCGGCAAGAAGGCGGAAGAAAGCCTGAAGCAGTATGACTACACGGCGGAACAAGCGATGGAGGATCTGAAGCGATGAATTGGAAAAGAATCCTACTGCCACTCGCCGTCGGTGTGCTGTTCTGCACGGGCTGGCATCTTCTGGTCAAAGCCTCTGGCAGCGACCTTTTCCCAACGCCCTGGCAGGTGCTGCTCGGGATCGTCGAGCTTGCCCAGCAAGGTGTGCTCGCCAAGTATGTGATCGCCTCGCTCTTCCGCGTGACCTGGGGTTTCCTGCTCGCCATCCTGGTCGGCGTTCCACTCGGGCTGTTCCTGGGCTGGTTCAAGCTTGCCGCCGCCGCGCTTAATCCGCTGATCCAGATCTTCCGTCCGATCTCGCCGATCGCATGGATTCCGGTGGCCATCCTCTGGTTTGGCATCACGGATGTCGCCCCGGTGTTCCTGATCTTTCTCGCCAGTGTGTTTCCGATCACGGTTTCCTCGATGGCCGCAGTGCAGAACATGCAGCCGGTCTATGTCCGCGCGGCGCGGAACTTCGGTCTCGGAAACGTCGCCCTGTTCCGCAAGGTGATCTTTCCCGCCTGCCTGCCGCAGATTCTAACAGGCCTGCGCATCGCCCTCGGCATCGCCTGGCTGGTCGTCGTCGCCGCCGAAATGATCGCGGTGAATTCCGGGCTCGGCTACCTGATCATCGACGCCCGCAACGCCGGCAAGCGCTACGATCTCGTAGTCGCCGGCATGGTGATGATCGGCCTGATCGGCCTCGCGCTGGATGTCGCCGTTCGTCGCCTTGAAACCTTTGACGAAGTCCGCTGGGGATATGCCAACCGCTGAAAATAACTCACTCGCTGTCGAGGTCCGCGACCTTTGGATGACCTTTCCCGGCAAGCGCAAGGACTCGCCAGTGCATGTGTTGGAAAAGGTGGATCTCGAAGTGAAGCACGGCGACTTCGTCTGCATCGTCGGCCCGTCCGGCTGCGGGAAATCCACCCTGCTCAACATCATCGGCGGCTTCCTCAAGCAGACCGGCGGCACGGTTCTCGTCGAAGGCAAGCCGGTCGATGGTCCGGATCCAAAGCGCATCTTCGTGTTCCAGGAGAACGGCGTGTTTCCCTGGCTCACGGTCGAGGAAAACGTGGGCTTCGGCCTGTTGAATCTCGCCAAGGACGAGCGCGACAAGATCGTCACCCGCTACATCGCAATGGTCGGCCTGACCGGCTTCGAGAAATCCTATCCGCGCGAACTTTCCGGCGGCATGCGCCAGCGTGTCGAGATCGCCCGCGCACTCGCGGCTTCGCCGGACATCATCTACATGGACGAACCATTCGGAGCGCTTGATTTCATCACCCGCCTGAAGATGCGCGCCGATCTCGTCCGCATCTGGCAGGAGGAAAAGAAGACCATCCTCTTCGTCACGCACGACATCGAGGAAGCCGTGCAGCTTTCCGACAAGGTCATCATCATGAGCCAGCGTCCGGCCACAGTGCAGCTCACGGTGCCGATCAACCTGCCGCGCCCGCGCGATCTCGATGCCCCCGGCTACCTCGAAGCCCGCGACCACATCTTCCGCGAGATGGGAATGAGTTTGCGCGTCGGGGCGTGATAGGGAATCACCTCCATCGCCCGGCGAATTTACTCGTGGGAAACCAGCAGGATGAGCAAGAAGGGCATTGTGTTTCAAAGGGAGTAGCTGGAGGCAGAATGAGGCATGATTTGGAAATCGGAAGCAGGTGCTGGTAGAGAAATTCAGCGCGTCAAACCTGGACGCCGCTGCTAACAAGCGGACGACGCTTGCCTACACGATTTCGGTGGTGCCTGCTGGATCACCACAGCCGATTGTTTTGTCTGGTAGACTTGCCCTGACAGCCACTCTTGCGGGTGGTGTGGCAGAAACCAAGCAGCAGGCAGCCCAATACGCAGGCTCCCAGAATTGGAGCGGATCACTTGTGGTTCCCGATTATCTTCCCGAAGGATCCGCCACTTTGACCATGAGTCTAACGGCACCCGGGGGCGGAGCGATCAACATCACCAAGAGGTTCAAGATCGTTTCCGAGTAATTCCAGTTAGGGAAACCGGTGAATTCTCCATTTCGATGACAAGGAAGCGGAGTGCCCGCTGGATCATTAGCCCAGTTTTGCTGGCTTGGGGAGCTCTGGGTCAGTGGTCGATCCTCGCCACACCATTACCCGGCTTCGGAGTCATCAGAGGCCTTCCCCCAGGAACGTCCCTGAGTCGGGTCATCATACCGAATCTGACTGGAAAGCCCGAGAATCGCTTCCTGTTGAGAGCAGATCAACTTGAGGTGACCAGCCAGGATCACGCTCGTGCGGACCAGGTCAAGATCACGCTTCGGCCGGGAAGTGAGAATGAAGACCATCTGGTCATGAAATCGGCGTGCTTCGATTTGATCACAGGAAAGATTTCGACTTCCACTTATGCCATGCTTGACGCGCAAGGTGTCAATCTGGCATGTTCCGGCCTTGAGCTGTTCTTTGATGATTCCCCTATCGTTCTAAGTGGACACTGTACAGTAAGAGTGGGCAAGCGGCCCTCACATTCCCCAGACCAGGCAAGAGAATCAATTTGGCGTCGATTACCTAATCAATTTGAGGCAGTTCCCCCCCCCCTTCCGTATCCTGCACATCTGCTTGCAACGTGGGTTGCGAGCCAGCCTGCGCAATATTTTCAGATAAGGCAAATTCTGGAAGAGGGCAATCCAACCGATACGTTGTTGTTCTGCAGCGACGGGATGGAAATCTCACACGATACTTCACTCGTCCGCATGCTTGGCTCGGGTGTGATTCTTTCGAACGGAGTTGGAATTGCTTCAAGGGGTGGCTTCACCGTCAAGACCTCGAAGCTCCATCAAGGCATCAAATCAATTGGGCTGATTCCGGAATGGGTCCAATCCCTAGACGGATCCTCAGGTGTAAGAGGCTTGGTCTGGCGTGAGTTGGACCGTCGCATCTACATTTGTGAATCTTCGACGGCCAAATACACGCGTTCTTCCAGCTCAGTCCGTTTGGTCGGAGGACCTCCAATGATACGTTCCCGCGATGGCGAAATCCGCGCGACTCAAGATGCCCAGTATTTCAGGATCCGAGAGAGTGGGAAAATGATGCTTGGTCCGGGACAATGGCTGCATCGTCAGGAAGTGGTACTGGACCGCTGGTGATTCACTCGGCATGGTTCAGAAGTTCCTGATCGGTCATGGCTTGTGCTTCCTCCTGCCTCAGCTCCAGATCATGGGAATCAAGCCACTTTCTCACTTCATCCGGAGAAGAAAGTGCTTCTCCCGTAATGTTTTCGATTTCAATACGTGCCGTTGATTGAATGACTTCTGAAGCATGATTCAAGGCGGCTTGGTAGAGAGCCAGCTTGATCCGAGTTGAAGAGCCATCCCCGGCCGCCAGGCTGTATTGCACCACCGCCTCCCGCTCTTTGGAACAGATTTCCTGAAGAGTGGTGAGTGCGGCCTCCTCTTCATGCTTGCTGAAGATTAGGTCGACAGACCTGCAAACTGTATTGACTGGGTCATTGCCAATCGATTTGCGCAATTGCTCCAGTGCAGGAGATGCTTGGGAAGATCCGCTAACTTGTTTCGAAAAACGAAATGACGTATCACGACTTCTGCCGGGAAATTCGTTTGCGGCCACGGACGCATTCGATTTTCCGGAAGGATGCTTGTTTTTGCCAGCAATTCTCTCATCCTGTGGATGGAATTGAAGCAGGCAGACGATAGATCCGGTGAGAGCTATTGCACCGAAAAGCGCTGCAATTGCAGGACGTTTCATAAAAAACACCCGCCGCCCCATGTGGAGCGACGGGCCTGTTTCTCAACCAATTACAGAGACGGCTTGTAACCTTGCTTCACGAGGCGATTGATCAGTTCCGTAACAGCCGCGTCGCCTGTGGTGACCTTGCTGTCAAGCGCGAGTCGGGAGCCATTTCCTGAGACGGTGATGCGTTCGACACCGCCGCCATTCTCCACTGCTGTGCCTACGGGAACGCTGCCTACGGGAACGCTGCTGGTGGTCTGTGAAATGACGGGATCCAGCTTGATCGTGCGGAGGCTGCCCTTGCTGTTGGCGACACCGGTGAAAGTGACATCGCCGAACCACAACTGCAGACCACCACCAAAGATTTGTCTGAGCTGACCTTTCTTAACGGTGTTGTAGTGCAGTCCGCCAAAGGAGGACACAAGGGGGGACAAAAAATAGACCTTGTTCTTCGAGTCCCCCTCGTTCCGGTAGTCAATGAATCGCGAACTTTCGACCACTCCACTGGCGTCATTGATCTCAAAAACCAAATAGAACCGCCGGGATGCTTCGTATGACCGTTCCTTCACGAAGGCACCGTTCGTGTAGACGTCAAAGAGGTCCCTGATCGAAAAGCTGACAGCTACGACTTCGGCGGAGGCGGAAGCGGCCATGGCACCAACCATAATAAGGGAGGCGAATAGTTTGTTTTTCATGCTTCGGTAGGCTAGATTGGCGGGTTGATTCGTGTAAAGTATACATTCGTATACGAATCAATTACAAAAGTTTCGGTTATGCCCTGAATCGGAGCGCGAGAAGATCCTCCATTTCGAGACGGTCTCGAAGCCTCGCAATGTGAGTTCGAACACTGGCTTCCCCGATGCCTAACTCCGAAGAAATTTCCTTAACAGAAAGCCCCAACCTTAGCAACTTCAACACCTCTTGCTGACGGCTCGAAAGCCCCGCAATCATTCCTGTTACAGGTCCGGACAATTCCTTTTCCATCATCTCAACCCCATGCCTGATCGCTTGTTCGATGGCTGCTCTCAAGGATCTGCCATCTGCGTACCGCCGAAGCTTTTGAATCGTCATGTTGTCTATGCTCACTTCCCGGTGTTTGGCGTTATCGCTACCCATAATGGCGCTGTTGTAGAAGACTCGTATACATTTAGCAAGCACGATGTTGAAGTGATTGGGAGTAAGCCGAATGCGACTTTAGAGGTCAGAATCGGATGTGCCTTCAGTGAAGTGGTCTCCTTTTCGGGCGCTACTGAACTTTTAGTGGGTAGGTGCGGAGTGGGGTTCGATGGATAGACCGCCGGCGATCCAGTAGGCCATGGCCTGGAAGTTGCGGAACGTGCGGTAGCCTCTGGCTCTGCGGCGTGCGAGTTGCAACCGTCCGTTGACGGCCTCGATCGCAGCCGACGTGGTGTAGTTCTTGAAGTATCCCAGGATGCCGTCGGTGTGCCTCCTGAGGGTCCTTCCGAGTTTGACCAATGGCTCCAGCCGCGACCGGCTACACCAAGACAGGACCGATTTGAAATGTTCTTCGGCATCCTCGCGGTGCTGATAGTTCCACAGGTCGACAAGGAACTCCCTCAGAGAGAGCCCGCGGGCGATCTTGTCGTGCTCCTTGCAGATGCGCTCGCGCCGCTCCAGTTCGGCGGCGAATTGCGCGAAGGTCTCCTTGTCCTTTCCCTGAGTGAAAAACAACAGCCTGGCGACTTTGGAGGCTCCACGACCGCGACGCGTCTCCTTGCCGCTGATCTCGAGGAACACCGTGCCGTATTTGTGTCCCTTGCGGGTGGATGTTTCGTCGGCTCCCAACCGCTCCAGCGAGCTCCAATCGGCTTGTTTCCAAGCCTCAGCGACCCGGGCGCGGATCAGGTGCCAGATGCGATCCTCGCTAACCGAAGTCTGTCTCGAAACCTCGGCGACCGGTAGAACCTTGGCCATGGCCAGCAGCCAGGCTTCCATCAGCAGGGTGAAGCCGCCATTGGGCCTGACCCATGGCACCTCGACGTTCACGACTGCGCCTGACGGGGTGATTATGCGCGGGACCTTGGCGCGGATCGTCGTCCTGTGTTCGAAAAACCTCAGGTGCTCCCAGCTGCGTTGGACGGTGTCGTGAACCGGACAGGGTTCGCCGCTCTCCGGGCCTGGGAAACGGGCACCCCGTTGGAAATCAATGACGAGTTCCAACGATTTGGCGGCGGGATCGAAGTTGCAGGATACGACCTGTGCCAATCCATAATCGCCACCAGATAGGCGTGGCCTTTTTCCATCGGAATGTAGGTGATGTCGGCGCACCAGACCTCATCGACCGTGTCAATCACGCGCTTCCGCAACAGGTAGGGAAAGATCTCGTGACCTTTGGCTGGAACGCTCGTCGAGGGCTTCGGCATCAAGGCTTCAATGCCCATGATGCGCATCAGCCGCCGGACACGTTTGCGCCCGATGGAGTAGCCATGATCCCTGAGATTCTCGCGGAGATTGCGCTGCCCGTAGAACGGACACTCCATGTAAAGCTCGTCGATGATCTTCATGATTTTACGGTCTTCTTCGGTGGTTTTTGTTTGGCGGGTGGTGAGACGGTTTCGGTTGATTCCTAACAGTTTTGCCTGCTTGCGGATGGAGAGTTTCTTATCGCTGGGATCGATCATGGCCTTTCGCTCAGATCGATTCCCAGCTGATCGCACTTTTTTTCGAGGAACTCTTTCTCGATGAGCAGTTGGTCAATCTTGCGCTCCAGATGTGAGGTGCGGCGTTCCTGTTTCTCGGCCGATTGGTCAGCCGCGTTCTTGCGCTCGAAGATCGATGGCAGGTGATCCTCAAGCTCCTTCTTCCAAGTGCTGACTTGGGAGGGGGCGATGTCGTTCTCTTGGGCGATCTGCTGGATGCTCTTCTCGCCCTTGAGCGCCTCCGCGGCGACACGGGCTTTGAATTCGGCGGTCAGATGTCTTCTTTTTCGTTTCATCGGGTTCTGATTTCGGGGTAATTCGCCCCTGTCAGACCCGCTGAAGTTTCAACAGGCTGCTGGCTCCGTTTGCCGGGACCACTTCACAGTGACCTGCGGCTGATTGAAGGGAAAATCGTCGGTCTTCGCAGTAATCAGCACCTGAAGGTGCAATTCGCGGAGACGCTGCTTGTTTCGAATGAGACTATTCTCCGGGTGGCAGGATGATCCCGCGAACGATCTGAGATTTCTTTTCGGTGTCCGCTTCAATGAGGCAACACGTGATGGTGGCCGACTGAAAAATAGCGTTGCCGGTGTGCTCGATGGTGGTAGGCTGTCCAACCAAGTGAGCAATGATCCTATCCCAGTGAGGTTATCTCCTGAACTCCAAAAGCGCGTAGACGATTTGTGTAAGGATCTTGCGTTGTCGAGATCCGCTGTGCTTCGGATGGCGGTCAAGCAATGGCTGGATGCAACTGATACCAAAGCGATGAATCCTCTAGTTCAGGAAGGCGGGAGTGGAAGGGGCTCGTTGTATCGCTTGGACCAGCCCGCCAAGACAGTATACCCCAAAGGCAGGGCCTCGAAGGTCTCCAACAATGAGAAAGCTCCCCGGAAGCATCGGCCAAAGGAATAAATTCGAAGGGGCACAGCGAAGAGCACGTCAGTCGCGAGGGTCCTCGTGGAGTCAGATGCCCACCGCCCAAGGTTGCGGGTGATCAGGCAGGTGGATGACGGAAATTGCTGAAAGGGGTCACCCATTGGGTCAAGGGGTGACTCCTTTCACCGACGAACCACATGACGCCGGATTCATCGCCCACCTCTCGGCAGCGCTCGGCCAGCCGGTCGCGAGTCTCGTGAATGACGGCGGCTCCGCGACTTTGGTGCGGCAGGAGTTGTTCCGGCGTCCGGAAATTCTTGCAGCGAAAAAACTCGTCGTCTTGGAGTTCACGGAACGCGATCTCCGCCAAGCGACCGAAGGCTGGCAGATCGTTCCACGGCCATGAGGAAGTTACACCACCACCTGCCGGGGTAGGCCGCGGGTTTGCAGTTCTATCAGGTTCGTGAAGTGGCCGCCGCCGTTCGCCATCAGGTCCTTCATCATAAAAGGGGTCGCCCATCAGTAAAAGGGGCTTACATGGAGTCGGCCCCGAACATCCGATATTCGTCCTCGCAATCGCTTTCGGCTCGATCGTCGGACGGAACCACGTGGTGGTTTGGAATCCTATTTTCCTCCACTCAGAGTCGCCCGAGTTCGGGCAACCTTGGGCTTTGGGACGAAACGCCGATGGCGTAGGGGGCCGTGGAGGGGTGATGCAAAACGTGTCGCGGACGAGTGGGCCCTGCCTTTCCCGACGCGCATTTAACTAAACTTAATGATTGCGCCCGGACGGGAACGCGCTATGGAGTTTTCTCATGAAAGCGCTCTTTCTTTTGGCGACAGCTCTGACGGGTCTGGTCCTCTCTTCCTGCAACACCGCCATCGGCTTCGGCCGTGACCTCCGCCTGCTCGGTGAGGGCATGGAAACCAAGGCCCGCACCAGTGGCGGGAACGCCGATCAACAGCAGTCCGGCGCTCCCGTCTATTGAGTCCGGC
>Ga0209499_1000833_pt1 | contig 22457 bp, 16 predicted proteins | sample C_130208_EF_Meta_FD_187306 | JGI IMG/M metagenome (GOLD analysis project Ga0209499, IMG submission 187306) | Freshwater microbial communities from Lake Croche, Canada to study carbon cycling - C_130208_EF_MetaG (SPAdes) (version 2) | ecosystem: Environmental > Aquatic > Freshwater > Lake... | reverse complement strand
AAAGGAGTCAAAACAGAAACAGAGCGTTTTGCTGGTGCCGAAGAAACCTATTGTATTGAGGCATTGATGCAGGACGGGAAAGCTTTGCAGGCAGGAACCTCTCACTTTTTGGGACAAAATTTCGCTAAAGCTTTTGATGTTAAATTTGCAAATGCAGAAGGCAAACAAGAGTTTGTTTGGGGAACTTCCTGGGGAGTATCAACTCGATTAATGGGAGCATTAGTGATGACGCATTCAGATGATAAAGGCTTGGTTTTACCCCCTAATTTAGCTCCAATACAAGTTGTTATTGTGCCAATTTATAAATCGGACGAACAATTAGCTGAAATTAGTGTAGTGGTTTCTGAATTAATGTCTCAATTGAAAGGCCTAGGTATTTCGGTTAAATTTGACGACAGAACAACTCAAAAACCAGGATTCAAATTTGCCGAATGGGAATTGAAAGGAGTTCCAGTACGAATAGCTGTTGGGCCTAAAGATTTAGAGAATGGAACTTTCGAACTGGCCAGAAGGGATACCTTGACTAAAGAGGTCGTAGCTAAAGTAGCTATTGTAAATTATATAAGTGATTTATTGGTTCAAATTCAGAAGGATTTATTTGAGAAAGCTTTGGATTATAGAGATACTCATATTACAGAAGTAAATTCCTTCGAAGAATTTAAGGATGTTCTCGAAAATAAGGGTGGTTTTATTTCGGCACATTGGGATGGAACAGCGGAGACAGAGGAGAAAATTAAGGAACTTACTAAGGCTACAATTCGATGTATTGCTCTAAATAGAGCAGAAGAGTTGGGTAAATGTATTTTGACGGGATCAGAATCCCTTGGCAGAGTGCTGTTTGCAAAAGCCTACTAAAAAAAAACAAAAAAAATTACATCTCCTATTGTACGAATAAAAAATAATCGTATTTTTGCATCCGCATTAGAGAAGTATGGCCCGTTCGTCTAGCGGTTAGGACGCCAGGTTTTCATCCTGGTAAGAGGGGTTCGATTCCCCTACGGGCTACAAAATTATCAATTTTGATTGAAATTAAAAACAACTAGGTGAATAATGGTCCGTTCGTCTAGGGGTTAGGACGCTAGATTTTCATTCTAGTAACAGGGGTTCGATTCCCCTACGGACTACAAAATATAATTAAGAAAAAAGAATAAAATGGCAAATCATAAGTCCGCTTTAAAGAGAATTAGAAGTAACGAAAAAAGAAGAGTTTTAAACCGTTACCAACACAAAACTACTCGTAATGCCATTAAAGCATTAAGATTGGCTACTGATAAATCAGATGCATCTGAAAAATTATCTAGCGTAATTTCTATGATTGATAAATTAGCAAAGAAAAATATCATTCATGACAACAAAGCTTCTAATTTAAAATCTAAATTAACAAAACACGTTTCTAAATTGTAATTAGTTACTTTTTTTATATATAAAGAAAAACTCTCCTAAATGGAGAGTTTTTTTTGTTACCTTATTTTCTTATTTGTTTTTTAGAATTTCCAGCATTTCTTTTGTAATTGGCTTTGAAAGAAAATCGATGACCATAGGATATTGTTTTGATTTTAGAATGTCTTCAGGGTCTATCGTAGAGGATAAGACAATTACTTTAGAATTCTTAAAAGAACTAATGTATTCTTTTTTAGAAAAGTGGTTTAAAAACTCCCAGCCGCCCATTACAGGCATGTTTAAATCTAGAAATATTAATTCAGGATAACTGATGATTTCAGTTCCCAGATTGTTCAGTTTAAGGTTATCAAAATAATTTAAAGCTTCTTCTCCGTTTTTTGATGTAATTATTTCTTTGGCAAAAGAAGATTTCTTTAACACCATTTTACAGAGCATTAGCGTTATTGGATCGTCATCTACGCATAAAATCAAATCTAACATTCCGTTTATTTTTTAAAGGTTATTGTAAAGCTAGTTCCTTTGTCTATTTCGCTTTTAACAGCGATAGTTCCTCCCATAGTTTCTACTTGTGACTTTACTAGATACAAACCTAAGCCTTTGCTGTCAGGTAAATCATGGAAACGTTGATATAATCCAAATATTTTGTCTTTATTTCGTTCTAGGTCGATTCCGATGCCATTGTCGCTGAAGTTGATAATGGTATTGTCATCAAGTTCACTGGAACTTATGAAAATTCGTAGGGCTCTTTTTGGAGATTTGTATTTAAGAGCATTCGTAAGTAAGTTCAATAAAATGCTTTCTAAATAAGCTTTATTGACGTTTAAAACTTTTGCTTGTTCCAGGTTGATATTCAGAATTGGTTTTTGAGTGCTTATTAAAAAATGCAATTGTTCTATTACTTTGTCAAAGACGTACTGTATTAATACCTCTTCCTTTTCAATAGAAGGATTGTCTTTTATAATTACCACTTTAACCAAATCATTTATGGTGTCATTTAATAAATGAGTCGAACTAGAAAAGCCATTTAAGATTTCCTCTAATTCCAGATTTTCTATCGGAATGTCTTCTAATAAATTTAACAATCCGGTCAAATTCGATAATGGAGCTCTAAGATTGTGAGAGGTGATGTAGGAGAATTGTTTTAAATCCTTGTTGTTTTGAGTCAGTTCCCGAATCAATTGTTCTTTTTCTTTTTCCTGTCTTTTGTCCTCTGTAATATCTTTTTGAATGGATATCCAGTGGGAATGCTCTCCCTCTTTATTTGTAATAGGAATCATAGAAAAATCTACCCAGTATTCGGTACCGTCTTTTTTGTAATTAGCGGTTTCGAATTTATATTCTTCTTTATTTCTAAAAGCTTTAAAGAGATTGGGTATTTCATTTTTAATGGATTTTTTACCCATAAAAAAAATAGGATTTTTACCGATGACTTCCTTGAATTTGTACCCAGTCATTTCGGTAAAAGCATTGTTAACAAAAACTATTTTGGGTATTTTTCCGATTGATTTTTCCGATTCCGATATGATTACGGCATCCTTAGATTGTGTAATTACCGTTTCTAATAGTTTTAGTCTTTGTTCTTCTTCTTTTTGTTTGCTAATATCCTGAATGGCTCCAATCATTCTTATGGCAGTTCCATTTTCATCCTTAACAAGAAATCCTCTGTCCAGCACAAACTTATAGGAACCATTAGCGCATCGAAAGCGGTATTCATCCTGCCATTTTTCTGTTTTTTGTTCGATGAAGGAATAGAGTTTTATCGACATTTTGATGCTGTCTTCGGGATGTATGTTGTCAAACCACCACTGGCTAGTATTTCCAACCGCTTCTTTTTTGTATCCAAAAACACCTTGAATACCTTTATTCCAGCTAAAGTCATCTTCTTGAATCTTCCAATCCCAAATGGTATCACTGGTTGCTTTAGCAACTATGTCATAGCGTTCGTTTGACTTTTTTATTTCTTCGTTATTTTTTTTTAATTTTTCAAGCGTGTTGGTATTTGAAATATCATTTTTTGAAAGAACATATTTAAAAATAATTCCAGAGAGTAGAACAAAACTAAAGTCCTTAAGTGAGCTATAATACAGTAAATCGGAAGAAGCAGTTTTAGAAAGTGTTTCTAAAAACTGTCGGCTAAGGATGGCTAGTAGCGTTAGCAGGAGAATAAAAAGAAAAGTAATTTTATTGGATTTATTTTTCATTACTCAAATATAATTAATTAAATTCAAGTATTAGAGCCTAATATATAAGATGTTTTAATTATAACCCTTTAAATGCTCTAAGTTACTAAACTGTAACTATTAAAAGGCAATGGTTTTTTATTTGAAAATAAAGTGTACCTTTGCACCCATTAAAAATCACAGATGGAATCTATTAGAAACATTGCAATTATTGCCCACGTCGATCACGGTAAAACAACTTTGGTTGATAAAATTATGTATCACTGTCAGTTATTTCGTGACAACGAAAACACAGGTGATCTTATACTTGACAACAACGACTTAGAGCGTGAAAGAGGTATTACAATTACTTCAAAAAATGTTTCTGTAGTTTACAAAGGAACAAAAATCAACATTATTGATACTCCTGGTCACGCCGATTTTGGTGGTGAAGTAGAGCGTGTTTTGAACATGGCTGATGGAGTTTGTTTATTGGTAGATGCTTTTGAGGGGCCTATGCCACAAACACGTTTTGTATTGCAAAAAGCACTTGACCTTGGTTTGAAACCTTGCGTTGTTATCAATAAAGTAGATAAAGAAAACTGTACTCCTGAAGAAGTTCATGAAAAAGTTTTCGATTTAATGTTCGAATTAGGTGCAGAAGAGTGGCAGTTAGATTTTCCAACTGTTTACGGTTCCGCTAAAAATAACTGGATGTCGGATCATTGGGAAAACATAACTGATAATGTAGAAGCATTATTGGATATGGTTATCGAAAATGTACCAGCTCCTAAAGTTTCTGAAGGAACACCACAAATGTTAATTACTTCATTAGACTTTTCAGCGTTTACAGGTCGTATCGCTATTGGTCGTTTGGAAAGAGGTGTTTTGAAAGAAGGAATGCCAATTTCTTTGTGCAAAAGAGATGGTGTTATAATGAAATCACGTATTAAAGAATTACACACTTTTGAAGGTTTAGGTCGTAAAAAAGTTCAAGAAGTAATTGCTGGAGATATTTGTGCAATTGTTGGAGTTGATGGTTTTGAAATTGGAGATACAATCGCTGATTTTGAAAATCCAGAAGCATTACAAACTATTGCTATTGATGAGCCTACAATGAGTATGTTGTTTACAATTAATGACTCTCCTTTCTTTGGTAAAGAGGGTAAATTTGTAACTTCTCGTCACATTAGAGATCGTTTGACAAAAGAATTAGAGAAAAACTTAGCTATGAAGTTAGGTGAAACTGATTCTGCTGATAAATTCATGGTTTTTGGTCGTGGAGTATTGCACTTGTCTGTTCTTATTGAAACAATGAGAAGAGAAGGATATGAATTACAAATCGGTCAACCACAGGTTATCATTAAAGAAATTGATGGTAAAAAATGTGAGCCAATAGAGGAGTTAACCATAGATTTACCAGAAACACTTTCAGGAAGAGCGGTAGAGTTTGTAACTTTACGTAAAGGAGAAATGTTGAGTATGGAAACTAAAGGGGAACGTATGATTATTAAATTCAATATTCCATCTCGTGGAATTATCGGATTGCGTAATCAGTTGTTAACTGCAACAGCAGGTGAAGCAATTATGGCACACCGTTTTATAGGATATGAGCCTTACAAAGGAGAAATTTCTGGACGTAACAAGGGTTCATTAATTTCTATGGAAAAAGGTAAAGCTATTCCTTATTCTATTGATAAATTGCAAGATCGTGGTAAGTTTTTTGTTGAACCAAATGCTGAAATATACGAAGGTCAAGTAATTGGTGAGAATTCTCGTGGTGATGATATGTGTGTAAACGTAACAAAAGAGAAAAAACAATCGAATGTACGTTCTTCTGGAAATGATGAAAAAGCAAGGATTATTCCTCCGATTATTTTCTCACTAGAAGAAGCGTTAGAATACATTCAAAAAGATGAATATGTTGAGGTTACACCAAAATCTATTCGTTTGAGAAAAATATATTTGACAGAAACAGATAGAAAAAGATTTAAATTCTAATTTTTATCCAATAATAAAAAAAAAGCGATTTTCTGGAAACAGTAAATCGCTTTTTTTGTTTATAAAAGATAGAAACTAACCTTTTTCGGCTTTTAAAATTGCTAGAACAGCCGCTTCGTAGTTTCGAATACTTTGCACTTTTTTTATCATTTTATGTACTTTGTGCGGATTTGAAAACAGAACCGAAAAATATTCCCATAGATGGTGCATTTTCAAAAGTATATGGGTAGATCCGGATAATGATTCGCTATATCCTTGGTATAAAGTATCATGGAAAGCACTGAATAATTCTATTTTGTTTTTAGGATATTCTGTAGTATTGTTCTTTATCATACTAGGCAAAAAAGGATCAGCAATTAATCCTCGGCCTATCATCCAGTGGTCTATGCTAGGAAATCGTTCTTGCATGGTATGGAATTTAGCAACCGATGTGATGTCTCCGTTATAGTACAATTTATGTTTTGTGTTGTCGATGCACTGCTGAAAAGCGTCTAAATGAACGCCGCCTTTGTACAGTTGTTTTCCAATACGGGCATGAATAGCAATGTTTTTAATTGGATAGCTATCTAAAATTGGCAAAACATCCAGAATTTCTTCGGTAGTATCATAGCCTAAACGCATTTTCATGGACACAATAATATCCGATTCCGAATGTACTTTTTCTAAAATAGAGTTGATTCTTTCGGGATTACTAATTAGTCCAGAGCCCATTCCGCATTTGGTAACCATAGGATAGGGACAACCCAAATTCCAGTTTAATTCTTTGTAACCCAATTGTTGAACATATTTTGCTACAAATAAAAATTCATCTGCATCGTTGGTAATAATTTGTGGAATCACTTCTAAACTCAAATTGTTTTCTGGAAGTAAATCTCTCTCATACGAAGATTTAATAATCAGTTTTCCGTTTAAGCGAATATAAGGCGAATAAAAAGTGTCTATTCCACCAAAAATCTTGTTTTGGGCATTTCTAAAACGAAAGTCTGTAAATCCCTGTAAGGGTGATGAAAGCAAGGTGTATTCCATAAATATTTGTAAAGCAGCAAATATACGATTCCTTTATGTTTTTATTTTTTTTGACTAGTTTTTTATTGATTGGGTTGGACTATTAAATAGTATAGAATAAAATTAGATATCTATTTTATAAGTTTTAGAAAATTAATCTGTGTGAATAGGTTAAATATTTGTTAGTAGTAACTTACAAAAAAATATAGTTCGCTACTATAAATAGAACTAATTACTATATTTGTATTTATGGAATTTTCATCTCGACTTTTAGAAAAAGCAGTTAACGAAATGGCTCAATTGCCAGGAATCGGAAAAAGAACAGCGTTACGTTTGGTTTTGCATTTACTGAAGCAACCTAAAGAACAAACAGGTTTTTTGGCAAGTACTTTAGTTTCAATGCGGGAAGAAGTAAAATTTTGCGAAAGTTGCCATAATATTTCGGATGTTGATATTTGTGAAATTTGTTCCAATACTAAAAGAGATCATCAAATTATTTGTGTTGTCGAAGACATTCGGGATGTTATGGCTATAGAAAACACAGGGCAGTTTAGAGGTATTTATCATGTTCTTGGAGGGAAAATATCTCCAATAGATGGAATTGGCCCAAGCCAATTAAATATAAATACATTAGTTGAAAAAGTGAAATCAGGAGCTGTGGTTGAAATAATTTTCGCTCTAAGTTCCACAATGGAAGGGGATACAACTAATTTTTATATTTTTAAGCAAATTCAAGATTTTCAGATTATAACTTCCACAATTGCCAGAGGAATTTCGGTTGGTGATGAATTGGAATATGCCGATGAAGTTACTTTAGGTAGAAGTATCTTGCAACGTATCCCCTTTGAAAAGTCTTTTAAAAATAATTAATTTCCTATTTAAAACTGACTATATTTTTGAATTGTTAAATGAAAAGCTATATTTGTTTTAAAAATATAAAAATGAGTAAATCCGCATTCTATTTATTTATTATAAGCAGTTTTTTTCTTACTTCTTGTATTTCTACACAAGATTTAATTTATCTTCAGAAAAAAAAGCATACCCCTACAGAAACTGTGATTTCTGCACTTATATCAAAGCCTTATCGTTTACAAACAAACGATGTTTTGAGTATTACCATTAAGGCCGATGAACCTAAATTAGTCGCTATATTTAGTCCTACAAATCAGTCAGGGGGAAGTTCAAAATCAGAAACTGGATTGTATTTTGATGGATTTACGGTGGATGATCACGGGGCGATTCGATTTCCAGTATTAGGTGAAATAAATGTAATTGGTTTTACGTTAGATGAGGTGAGATTAAAATTAGAAAAACAACTTTTAAAGGACTATTTTAATGAAGCTGCCAATATTTTTGTTACTGTAAAATTAGCGGGTTTCAAATATACTATTAATGGTGAAATTGGCAGTACAGGTACCAAAATCCTATTTCAAGATCATGTAAATATTATGGAAGCTATTGCTAATTCTGGTGATATCACCATAACTGGCGATAGAAAAGCGGTAACAATAATTCGTCAATTATCTACAGGAACCGAAATGCATGACATTGATCTTACTGATATTAATACAATGCAATCACCCTATTTTTATTTACAACCTAATGATTATATTTATGTAAAACCACTAAAACAAAAAACGTGGGGAACAGGAAAAACAGGTATAGAATCATTGGGTACTATTATAACATTATTGTCCTTGGCGACAACTACGTTTTTATTATTAAAAAAATAATTTGTATTAATAGATGTTAGATATAAAAGATTTTTCGGTTTTTGAAGAACAGTCAGGATTTGACTTCAAAGGATTTTTGATAAAAATAGCTGGGTATTGGAAATGGTTTTTATTGAGTTTAATCATCACTTTTACCGTTGCTTATGAGATTAACATCCGTAAAGAAAAAATTTATGGGATGGAGACCCTTATTTCTGTGAAAGAGGAAAATAATCCTTTTTTTACTTCAAACACTAGTCTTGTTTTTAATTGGGGTGGTACTTCAGATCAAGTCCAAACTATTTCAACCACATTACAATCTCGATCCCATAATGAACAAGTTGTAGATAAATTACAATTTTACATCGATTATTTGGTGCAGGGTAAGTATAATATAATAGATGCTTATGGAGCAGTTCCTTTTTATGTAAGTATTGATAAATCTAAAAGTCAATTGTCTCAAAAACTTATTGCGATTAAATTTTTGAGTGAAAATGTATATGAAATTCGAATTCCTTTTGAAAATAGTTCGGTTCCAATCGTTACTTATTCGGATAATTCATATAATAAAACAGCAGTTCAAATAGGAGATTTTGTTAAAAAATACAAAGTAGGCGAACAAGTGACATTGCCCTTTTTGAATTGGAAATTGCAAATAAATGATAATCCTGGTTTTTATAAAGGAAATGAGTATTTTGTGCGATTTAACGATTTTGACGCCACTGTTTCGAATTACAAAGGAATAAATGTAAAATCAGATGATAAAGGCAGTTCTATTATTACTCTAGGAATGCAAGGAACGAATAAAGCAAGAATGGTAGAATATTTGAATTCGACCGTAAAAATGCTTATTAAAAGACAATTAGATAATAAAAATCAATTTGCCACGAATACTATTGATTTTATTGACAGTACACTTGTAGCCATGGAATCGCAGTTGAAGGAAACAGGAAATGAGTTAAAATCTTTTAGAAAAGACAAAAATATTTATGATGTAGAAGATGGTGGCGCAAAATTTTCGGATAAAATTCTAGAATTCGATGTTAAAAAAGATGAAGTTAACCGAAAAATAGCATATTATAATTCCTTAAAATCCTATTTAAAAAACAGTGTGGATTATTCTAAACTTCCAGCTCCTTCAGTTGCAGGAATAGAAGATCCGAATATTGTGGTTAATATTTCAAAATTGATTTCGCTTTCTACTCAAAGATCAGAAATGGCTTATGCCGTAAAAAGCGATAAAATATTTAAAGACTTTGATAACCAAATGGAAGCTATAAAAAGAGTTTTGCTAGAAAATATTGCTACTGCAAAAGCTTCATTACAATATGATCTGGCAATGATTACAAGTAAAATTAACCAAACAGAAATTACTGTAAAACAACTTCCTGAAGATCAGCAGGAATTAATAAAAATAAAAAGAAAATATGATTTAAGCGATAATATTTACAACACATTTTTACAAAAAAGAAGTGAAGCTGATATTGTTAAAGCAGCAAATTTATCGGATATCCATTTTATAGATCCTGCAAAAGATATTGGTGGCGGGCTTGTAGGTCCTAAAACATCTGTAAATTATATTTTAGCTCTATTTTTAGGAATACTTATTCCTTTAATTTTTATTTTTGGAATTTTCTTCATAAATAATTCAATTCAAAACACCGATGATATTAGTAAACTAACTCAGATTCCAATAATAGGAGTGATTGGTTTAAGTAAGGAAATTTCAGAATTAGCTGTTTTTAATAGACCTAAATCAGCTTTGTCAGAATCTTTTAGAGCAATTAGATCATCACTTCAGTTTTTATACAAAAAGCAAAATTTAGAAGGTGCAAAAACACTCATGATTACTTCTACTGTAAGTGGCGAAGGAAAAACGTTTTGTTCACTAAATATTGCTACTGTTTTTGCTTTAAGCGAAAAAAAGACGGTAATAATTGGATTAGATTTGCGGAAGCCTAAATTGTTTAACGAGTTTAATTTAACTAATGAAGTAGGAATAGTGAATTATTTAATCAGCCAAAAAACAGTTGATGAAATAATAAATCATACTCATATTCCTTATCTAGATGTAATTGTTTCAGGTCCAATACCTCCTAATCCAGCAGAAATGATGATGAGTGAAAGGATGAAAGACCTAATTGAAGAATTAAAAAGTAAATATGATTATATTATTCTTGACACACCTCCGGTAGGTTTAGTATCAGACGCATTAGAATTAGCACAGTTTTGTGATATTACTTTATATATTGTGAGACAAAACTTTACGAAGAAAGAAATGATTACTTTGTTAAATAATAGAATTAAACGTGGAGAGCTCAACAATACAAGTATTATTTTGAATGGTTTTGAAAATAAAGCAAAATATGGAGCCGGTTATGGATACGGTTATGGCTACGGCTATGAGAGTTCCACTTATTCCAATGGATATCATGAAGGCGAAATTTCAAAAAGTAGTTTCGAAAAGATAATTAATAAATTCAGAAATAAAAAAGTTTAATACAACTAGTGTTTTTAAGTTAAAAAAATGAAAGAGAAAAGCAGCATATTAATTACAGGTGGAGCGGGTTTTATTGGGTCTAATCTATGTGACTATTTTTTGTCTCAAGGACATAAGGTTATTTGTTTAGATAATTTTGCTACGGGTCATCGGCATAATTTAAAGGATTTTATTGAAAACCCTAGTTTTCGTTTAATAGAAGGAGATATTCGGAATTTATCCGATTGTCAAAATGCGGTACAAGGGGTAGATTATGTTTTGCATGAAGCAGCATTAGGTTCGGTACCTCGATCTATAAATGATCCTATAACTACAAACGATGTAAACGTTTCTGGTTTTTTAAATATGCTTGTAGCTTCTAGAGACGCTGGAGTAAAAAGATTTGTATATGCAGCGAGTTCTTCTACTTATGGAGATTCAGAAGGATTACCAAAAGTAGAAGAAATAATTGGAAAACCACTTTCGCCTTATGCTATAACAAAATATGTGAACGAATTGTATGCTGAAATTTTTAGCCGAACCTATGGATTGGAAACAATTGGCTTGCGTTATTTTAACGTTTTTGGTAGAAAGCAAGATCCCAATGGAGCGTATGCCGCTGTTATTCCAAAATTTGTGATGCAATTAATGCAGCTTGAAAGCCCAAAAATAAATGGTGACGGTAACTATTCTAGAGATTTCACTTATATTGACAATGTAATTCAAATGAATGAATTGGCGATGACTACTGAAAATAAAGAAGCAATCAATACGGTTTTTAATACGGCTTATGGTGACAGAAATACCTTGAATGATTTGGTAGATTACCTAAAGGAATTTTTGTCAGTTTATGACGAAAGAATTGCTGATGTGGCAATAGAATATGGTCCTAATCGGGCAGGAGATATTCCCCATTCTTTGGCAAGTATTGATAAAGCCAAAACGCTTTTGGGGTATAATCCCCAATTTTCTTTGCAAAAAGGATTGCAGGAAGCGGTAAATTGGTATTGGGAAAACTTGAAATAGAGGGAAGTTAGGAATTGTCGGTTGATAGTCGTCGGGTTTTGTATTAGTACTATGTTTGCAGGGGTGTATTCCACTCTTGAGAGGGGTTAGGGGTGTGTTTAATGTTGAGAGATTACTTCGCTTTGCTCGGATGACGTTGAATAGATAAAAGAAAATATAAAAATATAAATACATGAAAATAACAAAAATTTGTTGCATTGGCGCAGGGTATGTTGGTGGTCCAACTATGGCAATCATTGCGCAAAAATGTCCCCAAATACAAGTTACGGTGGTTGATTTAAATGCAGAAAGAATTGCGGACTGGAACGATGACGACATAAACAATATTCCTATTTATGAACCAGGACTAGGTTCCATAGTTGCCGAAGCTAGAGGTCGAAATCTGTTTTTTTCTACCGAAGTGGAAAAAGCAATTGATGAAGCTCAAATCATTTTTATATCCGTAAATACGCCAACCAAAACTTATGGAAAAGGAAAGGGAATGGCTGCCGATTTGAAATATATTGAGTTATGTGCTAGGCAAATTGCCAAAATTGCTAAAACCAATAAAATTGTAGTCGAAAAATCCACTTTGCCTGTGCGTACTGCAGAAGCTATTAAAAGTATTCTTGATAATACTGGAAATGGAGTACAGTTTCAAATACTTTCCAATCCAGAATTTCTTGCCGAAGGAACTGCGGTTCAAGATTTATTGAATCCAGATAGAATATTGATAGGTGGAGACGAATCCGTTGAAGGGCAGAAAGCAATACAAGCTCTTGTCGAAGTTTATTCTAATTGGGTTGCTCCCGAAAAAATATTAACTACTAATGTATGGTCATCAGAATTATCTAAACTGACAGCAAACGCTTTCTTGGCACAAAGAATTTCTTCAATTAATGCCTTGTCAGAACTTTGTGAAAAAACAGGGGCTAATATTAATGAAGTGGCAAAAGCCATAGGAATGGACAGCAGAATAGGACCTAAGTTTTTAAAAGCTTCTGTTGGTTTTGGAGGGTCTTGTTTTCAAAAAGATATTTTGAATTTGGTTTATATTGCTAAATCTTATGGATTAGATGAAGTTGCCGATTATTGGGAACAGGTAATTATTATGAATGACCACCAGAAAAAGAGGTTTTCAAATAAAATAGTTCAAACACTTTATAATACAGTTGCCGATAAAAAGATAACGTTTCTAGGTTGGGCTTTCAAAAAAGACACAAACGATACAAGAGAATCAGCTGCTATTTATGTAGCCAATGATTTAATAAATGAACAGGCGAAAATTGCAGTTTATGATCCAAAAGTTTCTAGAAAAAAAATCATAGCCGATTTGGATAATTTAGAAATAAGGAAAATGGAAAAAAATGAGGATAGCATCAGTACATTTGATGATCCTTATGAAGCTTGTGTAAATTCGCATGCTATTGCGGTACTTACAGAATGGGACGAGTTTGCAAACTACGATTGGAAAAAAATATATGATGGAATGCAAAAACCAGCTTTTATTTTCGATGGTAGAAATATATTAAATAAGTCAGCATTAGAAGGAATTGGTTTTGTTTATCATGGAATCGGAGCCTAGTCGTTGGATTTGAATAAATAGAAAAGATTGCATCTTTTATTAATATAATAAACTTAAATATTTACAATACAGCTATTTGTAATGTAATGATTTTTATTATTGTAAATAAAACGTTACTAATGAGAGAAGCCATAAAGAATATCTTTTTATTAAGGTTACTTTTGCAAAACTTAATGTAAAAAAAGTATTTTCTTAAAATTAGAATTAAAATAGATTTTAAAAAGTATGATTTTGTAGAATCATAAATTAATAGTTAATTGTTTAAATAAATAAAAATATAACATTGAAAACAAATATAAAAATTGCAGTTATAGGTTTAGGATATGTTGGCTTACCATTAGCTCGTTTGTTTGCTACTAAATATTCTGTTGTTGGTTTTGATATAAATCAATCCAGAATCAATGCGCTTAAATTGGGTAATGATAGTACGCTTGAGATTGATTCTGATACTTTGAAAGAGGTTTTGCTGGAGACTTCGGGAAATCAAAATGGTTTGTATTGTACTTCAACTATAGAAGAAATAGCGGATTGTAACTATTTTATAATTACTGTTCCAACACCAGTCGATAAAAATAATCGCCCAGATTTAACCCCTTTATACAAATCCAGTGAAACTGTTGGAAAAGTATTGAAAAAAGGGGATGTCGTTATATATGAATCTACGGTTTATCCTGGGGTTACAGAAGAGGAATGTGTGCCTGTTTTAGAACGAATTTCAGGCTTGAAATTCAATATTGATTTTTTTGCTGGGTATTCGCCAGAGCGGATAAATCCTGGAGATAAAGAACATACGGTAGATAAAATTTTGAAAGTCACTTCTGGTTCCACTCCAGAAATTGGACAAAAAGTAGATCAATTATATAAATCGGTTATAACGGCAGGAACACATCTTGCTCCTTCCATAAAAGTAGCAGAAGCGGCTAAAGTAATCGAGAATTCACAACGCGATATCAATATTGCATTTGTAAACGAATTGGCAAAAATATTCAATATTTTAGAAATTGATACGCAGGCCGTTTTAGAGGCTGCAGGAACTAAATGGAACTTTTTACCTTTTAAACCAGGCTTGGTTGGTGGACATTGTATCGGTGTAGATCCTTATTATTTGGCTCAAAAAGCCCAAGAAAAAGGGTATCATCCTGAAATAATTTTGGCAGGACGTCGTTTAAATGATAGTATGGGCGAATATGTAGCTTCGCAAGTGGTGAAACTAATGATAAAAAAAGGTATTAGCATCAATGGAGGAAATCTATTAATGATGGGAGTTACTTTTAAAGAAAACTGTCCTGATGTTCGAAATACTAAAATTGTTGATGTGATTAAAGCATTTGAAGATTATGGTATTAAAGTAACAATATTTGATCCTTGGGCTAATCCAGCGGAGGTATTACACGAATATGGACTGATTACTGTACAACAGAAACCAACCGCTACCTTTGACGGAATCGTTTTAGGGGTGTCGCACGATGAGTTTTTGTCGATGGATATCAATTCATTCCGAAATAAAAATAGTGTTCTCTATGATGTAAAGGGTGTTTTAGGTTCTATTGCTGATGGAAAGCTATAGCTTTTAGATTATAAGTTGCCGAATTAAAGAGTAGCCAATAAAATTGATATTGGCGATAATAAAAGGAGAATTCAACAATTAGAAATAGAATGAAAAAAATACTTATCACAGGTGGTGCAGGATTTATTGGATCGCATGTAGTTCGACTTTTTGTACAAAAATATCCAGAATATAAAATTTTTAATTTAGATGCACTTACGTATGCAGGAAATTTAGAAAATATAACGGATATTGAAAAAGCTCCAAATTATACTTTTCTAAAAGGAGATATAACCGACGAATCCTTTATTGCAAATTTGTTTTCGGAACATCAATTTGATGGAGTGATTCATTTGGCTGCCGAATCGCACGTAGATCGTTCTATAGAAGATCCAATGGCTTTTGTAAAAACCAATGTAATCGGTACCGTAAATTTGCTTAATGCATCCAGAAAGCAATGGGCAAATGATTTGGAAGGAAAACGTTTTTATCACATTAGCACCGATGAAGTCTATGGTTCCTTAGGTGCCGAAGGTTTGTTTACTGAAACTACGGCTTATGATCCTAATTCTCCTTATTCTGCTTCAAAAGCAAGTTCCGATCATTTTGTTAGAGCTTATGGAGAAACTTATGGTTTGCCTTATGTAATAACAAATTGTTCGAATAATTACGGTCCAAACCATTTTCCTGAAAAATTAATTCCATTATTCATAAATAACATCATAAATAATAAGCCGTTACCAGTTTATGGTGATGGGAATTACACCCGCGATTGGCTGTTTGTCAAAGATCACGCTATTGCTATAGATTTAGTTTTTCACCAAGGACGAAATCACCAGACCTATAATATTGGAGGATTTAATGAGTGGAAAAACATTGATTTGGTGAAAATTTTATGCCAAAAAATGGATGTTAAATTAGGAAGAACTTCTGGAGAATCAGCAGAATTAATTACTTATGTTAAGGATAGACCTGGACATGATTTGCGCTATGCTATTGATGCAAATAAAATAAACAAAGAATTAGGTTGGGAACCATCAGTAACTTTTGAGCAAGGTTTAGATTTAACAATAGATTGGTATTTAAATAATCAGGAATGGCTAAATAGCGTCACTTCGGGAGATTATGAAAAGTATTATGATAAGATGTATTCTTAGGGATTAGTGGAGTTGATTAGATAAAATTGCTTTGCTTCGTTCGCAATGATTAAAAAAATAGACTATGAATTGGTATGTAGTGTACACCAAACCTAAATGGGAAAAAAAAGTAGCCGAACGATTGAATGAAATTGGGATAGTTACTTATTGTCCATTGATTAAGAAAACGAGTCAATGGTCCGATCGAAAAAAAATAATAAGTGTACCCTTATTCAATTCTTATATATTTGTAAATATAGATGAAAAGGATCGTAATAGGATTTTTGAAGTTGTAGGAGCTGTACGGTATTTATTTTGGTTAGGAAAACCAGCAATAGTTAAAGATTCGGAAATAGAGACCATAAAGGAATGGCTATTAGCTCCAGCAGATTTTGAAATTTCAGCAGATCAATGGAAAAAAGGGGATAAAATAATACTAGAAACAGGTCCATTTATAAGTCAATCCGCAATAATTCAAGAAGTGAAACGGAATCATTATGTTCTAATTTTAGAATCATTAGGATGTGTACTTAGATTAAATAAAATAGCAGTATAATATTCTTGTTCCTAACTCTATTTGATGGAATTTGAATAATAGTGGCTTTTTATGTTTAGAATTTTAAAGCTTAAAATAAGGATTAAAAAACGGTGTTTCTTTCGGATTAATTGATTCTTTTATGGGAGTCACAGTGGCGAAGCCGTTTAAAATAATTGAATAACACTTGGTTTTATGACAGTTTTTATATACTACTAATCGAATATTTATATATTTACTGTTTGAATTTTTAATAAAAATTACTCTATAATTATGAAAAAAATAGTTGCTACAATTTTACTTTGTTTTGCCCTTTTTCAATCAGGAAATCTTTTTGCGCAAGATATATTGAAAGGAAATGATTTAAGTACGCTTAAAGTGGACTACTTATCAGACAATGATATTGCGAAAATTAAAACACAATTACAAACTAATAATGCAACCGTTGATCAACTAGAACCAATGGCTTTGGCAAAAGGAATGTCAGCAACTGAGTTTGCTAAATTGAGAATTCGATTAGGAGTGCCTGCCACAATTAATACAGATTTTTTAAAAAAGAAAGACACTTTAATTGGTAAAAAAGAATTAACTAGAAAACAAGATAAAATCGTTAACAAGAAAGTAAAAGATAGCGTAAATGCCCTTATTTTCGGATCCGAATTGTTTGATAATCCCACTCTAAATTTCGAGCCCAATTTAAAAATAGCTACTCCTGTAAATTATATTTTAGGATCTTCTGATGAATTACAAATTAGCGTTTATGGTGTTCAAGAATACAATGCAAGTTTATCAGTATCGATGGAAGGCAAAATAAACATACAATATGTTGGTCAAATTTCAGTTTCAGGAATGACGATTGAAGCTGCCACCCAAAAAATAAAAATGGCATTATCCAAAGTATATAATTCTGTTAAATCTGGACAATCCCAAGTGAGCGTTAGCTTAAGTGGAGTTAGAACTATAAGAGTAACGCTTATAGGAAGCAGGCAACCAGGAAATTATTCTATTTCCTCTTTAGCAACGGTTTATAATGCTTTGTTTTTAGGTGGAGGCCCAGGGAAAAACGGAAGCTTTAGAAATATAGAGTTGTTGCGTAATAATAAAGTAATCAAGACTATTGACTTGTATAATTTTTTAGTCAATGGAAACCAATCGGATAATGTAGGGTTAAAGGATAATGACGTGATTCGGATTCCAGCTTACACACAAAGGGTTACAGTAGAAGGACAAGTGAAACGTCCAGGTATTTTTGAAATGAAAAAAGGGGAAACTTTTAGTCATTTATTAACTTTTGCTTCAGGCTTTAATGAGTTTGCTTTTACCGCTTCAGTAAATGTGTTGCAAAAGACAAGTAAAGAGTTTAGGGTTAAAGATATAAGCAGTTTACAATTCGATAGTTACAAACCCATCGCTGGTGATGTTTACCAAGTATCTAAAATCCTTAATCGATTTGAAAATAGAGTCATAATTAATGGAGCTGTTTTTAGACCCGATACGTATTCTTTTTATGAAGGAATGCGAATTTCAAATCTAATTAACCAAGCTGATGGTTTAAAAGAAGATGCCTATACTAAAAGAGCTCGGATTGTTAGACTAAAACCAAATCTAACACAAGAAATAGTACAAATAAATTTGGATAAAGCATTATCAGGCGATTTGGATTTTGATATTGCTTTAAAAAAAGAAGATGTAATCACTGTATATTCTGTTTTGGACTTTGTCGAAGAATTTAAAGTTACCATTGAAGGAGAAATTAAGAATAAAGGAGTTTATGATTTTCATGATAAGTTAACTTTAAATGATTTATTAATTGAAGCAGGTGGTTTAACAGGTTCTGCATCTAAAAGAGTTGAAATTGCAAGAATGATTAAATCAGAAGAAAACAACGATAGTAACCCTCTTAAAGCACAATTGTTTAATTTAGAGATTTCGTCAGAGAACAATGAACAAGTAAAGAATTTTGTCTTGGAACCTTTTGATGTGATCAACATACGGAAAATGGCAGTTTACGAAAAACCAGAGATGATTACAATATCTGGTGCAGTAAATTATTCAGGCAAGTATGTTTTATCTAATAAAAAAGAAAAAATATTTGATATTATTTTAAGAGCGGGTGGTTTAACATCTGTGGCTGATATTAATGGTGTTAAAATTAAGCGACCTATTAATTCAAAGCAAATTGAAGATTTAGAGAATGTAAACATAAATTTATCCAAAAAGATTAGCACGGATAAAAAGGGAAATGTTCAAAATTCAGACAGTATTCAAAAAAAATTAGTTAAAAAACTAAAGGAAGAATTGAAATTTGCTATTATTCCAGTAAATTGGAGAAAAATTTTTAAAAATCCTAATAGTAATACAAACGTAACTTTACTTCCTGGAGATGAAATTGAAGTTGCTACTTATAATGAAAGTATAAAAGTGCTAGGAAATGTTTTGTTGACTTCGGAGATTCCTTATAGTAAAGGACGAAGTTTTAATTATTATTTAAACTCTGTTGGTGGAGTTGATGGTAAGGGTTGGAAGAAAAAAGCTTATATTATTTATCCAAATGGAAGTGCTGCGGTTACAAAGACATTTTTATTTGTTAAGGTGTATCCTAAGGTATTACCAGGTTCTCAAATTGTGGTCCCTGAAAAGCCTGAAACAACAAAAATGAGTATAGGAGAATGGGTAAGTATAGGAAGCATTATGTCAAGCTTATCGTTACTGATGATTACCGCTTTTAAATAACTAAAATTAGTATTACAAATTAATATTAAAATAAGAAATCAGCAGATATTTTTACTATGGAGAAGCAAAATACTAAAGACGAAATATCGTTAAAAGAATTGATGGAAAAAGTAGCGTTGTGGTATCGCTATTTAGTTTCAAAATGGAAAACCATTGTATTAGCAGGAGTAATAGGAGCCATTTTAGGATTGAGTTATTCTTTCATCAAAAAACCTCTTTATACCTCAACTTTATCTTTTGCTTTAGAGAGTAATAAGCCAGGTGGAGGATTGAGTGGCGCTCTTGGTTTGGCTAGTTCGCTTGGTTTCGATCTAGGGGGTAGTGGAGGTGGAATATTTGAAGGTTCCAATTTAACAGAATTGTTCAAATCTAGGAAAATGGTTGAAAAGACTTTATTGATGCCAGTTAGCTTCAACGGTAAAATTATTTCATTAGCTGAAATGTATATTAATAATGAGGAATGGCGAGATAAATGGGAGAATAAACCAAAATTAGTTGGACTACAGTTTTTACCCAATGCTAATCGCAAGAATTTTTCGAGAAGTCAAGATAGTATTTTTGGTGAGATTTATGATGATTTATCTAAATATGGACTTGAGGTTGGTCAGAAAGATAAAAAAGTTGATATTATAAGTATAGAAGTTTCTTCTACTAATGAATTGTTTGCCAAATATTTTACAGAAGCATTAGCCAAACAAGTAGGTTCTTTTTATATTGAAACTAAGAGCAAAAAGGCACGCATCAATATGGCTGTTTTAGAAAAACAAACCGATTCTATTAGAGGGGAATTAAACAATGCCATTGCTGGAGTTGCGGTTGCTAATGATAATACTTTTGGGTTGAATCCATCTTTGAATGTGCGTCGTGTTCCCTCAGCACGTCGTCAAGTTGATGTGCAAGCAAACACTGCTATACTGACTGAATTAGTAAAGCAAACCGAGCTAGCTAAAGTTACTTTGCGCAAAGAAACCCCATTAATACAGATAATCGACAGACCAATTTTGCCTTTGAAAAAGGAAAAAGTAGGAAAACTAATTGGATTAGTTTTAGGAGGTGTTTTATTTGGATTTTTAACGGTCTTATTTTTGACTCTGAAAAATATCTTAAAAAAAATAATTTAATCTTTTCTTGTTTTAATTAATTTTTTTTGATTTATATCAATTATTTTAAGCGAAAAAAGACAGGAATATCTATATAATTCCATACAGAGTTCAATTTATGCGATCACAAAAAAACATACAAAATTGACACTAGCTGTTTTATCAAAATTACTATCAATATTTATTAGTTTATTGATTTTATTAAATGCTATTTTAATAAGAAAAATTGTGGGTACATGGCTGTTTCCCGCCACTCTTTTTTCTGTATTTTGGTTTGTGTTTACCTTTTTTCCATTAATCATAATGTTTGAAGTTCCTATTAATCCTTGGGCCGTAGGGTATTTGTCATTATTGGTGATTCTGTTTTCTTGGACATTTATTTTTTTTAATTGGAAAAAAGCATTCAGTAGCAATTTAGACAAACCACCTGCAAGTGAGGTTTATGATACTAAATTATTAAGGACTACCCTTTGGTTCTCCATATTTTTTTCGGTTGTATGTTCCATAAAGGTGATGTTAGTTCAAGGTTTTTCATTAGCGGAACTTTACGATGATATTATATTAGTGGCAGCCAAATATGCGGTTTCAAGGTATGCTTCCGAAGTGGTATATTCTGCTTACGGTCCATTGAGTTTGGGTTTTGCCTATCTTGCCGTTTTAGTTGCAGGCTTGATATTTGGATCAACCAATAATAGTTCTAGAAAAAAATGGGTTTTACTTGCTTTCCTGCCCTCTATTATAATTATGGTTACCCAATCGGCAAAAGGTTCCTTTTTTGGTTCTATTTTTTATTTTTTAGGTGGGATTCTAGTCACTAGTATTCAACAAAATAAATTATTGCTTTTTAAAGCAAATATTTTAAAAATCATTTTCAAAATAGGTTCCTTTTCTATTGTCTTATTTATATTTTCTTTAATGTCTCGAGGATTACAAGAAGCCAAAGATGTTTCTGGTTTTTTTGAAAAGTTGCGATTCCTTCTTGCTTCCTATTTTTTTGCCCATTTATATAACTTCTCGGAATGGTTCACAGCGTATTGGGACGGATTTAAAAATTCAAAATTTGACATCAGCCATTATTATTATGGCTTTTATACTTTTACTTCAATTTATCGTTTTTTTGGTTACAAAAAAGAAACACCAGATGCTGTATATGATGAGTATAATAATATTCAGGAGCAAATGGAATCCAATGTATATACTATTTATAGGGGTATGATAATGGATTTTGGCCTTTTGGGAACCATTTTATTTATTTTTTTACTTGGATTAACATTACATCTTTGTTTTTATGTTTTTTTAACTAGAAGAAAACCTATTGTTTCTACAGCGATCATCATTTTTATGTTAGTTGTTTTTTACTACTCATTCATAATTAGTGTTCTAACATGGAATATTGTTCCTTTTGTTTTTATTTTATTTATTATTTTATTAAAATTTAATTCCTATAGCCTTGTTTTTAAAAAAACTATTTGACGGGAAGTCAAAATTTTTCATTTATATGTTAATAGCACAAGCGCTATTTATGTTGTCCAACTTATTTGTAAATTATAAAATTGAAAAAATATGGTCTATAGAGGGTTTTGCTACCTATAATTTATTAAAAAGATTAGCTTCATTTATTGTTTTTCCACTTGTTTTGGGAGTTGGTATTGGTATTCCAAGATATATTAGTTTTTTAAAAAACGGCAAAGATGATAAATCACAAGGACTTGAGTATTTGTTTGCGGGATTAATCATATTTTGCATAACTTTTATTGCATTTTTAGTTATAATACTATTATTTCCAGAACTGATTCTTTCTTCATTCAAAAAAAACGGTTCCAATACTATTATAATAATTGTAGCTCTATTTGTATTTAGTCAAGGGGCTTTTGTCATAATTAGTTCTTTTTTCCGGGGGAAAATCCAATTCGGAAGAAGTAGTTTGCTTAATGTGTTGGTTTTGTCTTTGTTGCCAACAGGTATTATCTTTTTTTCAGATACTATTTTTGATTATTTTTTATATTATGCAATTTTAACCATCGCTGCATTAGCCATTATAATTGCTTTTAATATTTATA
>Ga0209499_1000831_pt1 | contig 22485 bp, 24 predicted proteins | sample C_130208_EF_Meta_FD_187306 | JGI IMG/M metagenome (GOLD analysis project Ga0209499, IMG submission 187306) | Freshwater microbial communities from Lake Croche, Canada to study carbon cycling - C_130208_EF_MetaG (SPAdes) (version 2) | ecosystem: Environmental > Aquatic > Freshwater > Lake... | reverse complement strand
ATTTTGGTTTTATTGAACTACCAGATAGCGGTAAGATGTTTTTACCTATGTCTCCATTAGAACAAATTTTTATTAGTTAAAACTGTTGTATCAAATTATAATATTCAACACTCTTCTTGATTTGATAAAAAGGAAGTGTTGCCATTAATGCTTTAACCTGCTCTTCCTCTACCTCCTTAAAAATTAAAACAGCTCCATTTTTTGCCTGTCTTAAAAACAAATGTTCCAAAACGCCTTGTTCTTTCCATTTAGCAACTACTTCTTGTTCTTGCTTTAATATTTCCGGAAAATTACTTGGAATATTTTCCATATCAAGTGTTAAAATAACTTGTACTCTATTCATTCTATTTATATTTAGTAAAGTAATATTAATGGAAAAATAGCAATAAATTAAGGTATTGAAGTGGTAATTAAATAAAAATATATTTTCTTTGTATATGTTATAATAAATACATCATGCATATATCCATAACTGGTTTAAAGCCAAAAGGCTTATGGGGTTTTATTAAATTTTGGACTTTAGCCATTCCTTCCTTTGGTGAAGCTAAATCGGCCAAAGGAAATTTATATAGCGCTGTTAAAAAAATAAACGGCTATCAATGTACTTTAACTGCTTGGGAAAATCGTGAGATGATGTTAGTATTTATGAAAAACGGTGTGCATCTAAAAGCGATGAAATCATTTCATTCTATTGCAACAGGTAGAACTTATGGATACGAATCTGATACTATTCCAAATTGGGAAGAGGCCTATTCATTTTTAGAAACAAAAGGTAAAAATTATTAAAACTAATTATATGAATACATCATTCAATAAGTATTTGTATATAGGATTTGTCCTTTTTGGAATTTATGAATTAGCTTATAGACACTCAGCAGGAAATGCAGCAACCTATATGGGTATTGCATTAACTTTTGATCCATTTAATCAACAACAGCCATGGAAAGAAAGACCCACCTGGCAAAAAGCAATTTTGATAATACATTTAGCTATTGTTGCTGGACTATTTGGATATATGATTGGCAATCCTACTAGTGATCTAAGTAGAGGATTTATTGAAGGTTGGCAAGGGAAATAAAATTATTGCTGTTATACAATTTTCATAAGTAGTAAGTTAAGTCAAAACTGATAAATATATAAATTAACTATTTCAAATATACATGTCAGGTTCATGCCCTGGTTTTCACCAAAAGAGGTTTAAAAATGGTGAAATAGGAGAAATATTAATCTATTTGAAACTTGTATCCGCCCCAAACTCTCATAAAATATATGAGGGTCTCCTGAGTACTTGGGTTGAGCCCACTTGGGAATCAAGCACTTGCGAAGGAATACTTTGTAGGTACTTTTTCATTTAGAAGCAATCTGTAAGACAAGTCTATTTATTAAACGTGTGAAAACGTTGGGGATGGTGTTTTTGAGAATGATAGTTATTTTGGGAAATAACAATTAATTCAAGCAATGTGTAGTTCAACTAAATTAGTGTAACGGATTAAATTGCTTTGTAATCTTGATTAAAAGGAATTACACCTCTTACACCTCCTCTTGGATTAGAAACATCTCCAATATATCGTGGGATAAGATGTATATGAGCGTGAGGTATTGTTTGACCACCAGCTTCATTTATATTAATACCAATATTGTATCCTGAAGGAGAATACATTTTTTCAAGTAATTGTTTTCCATGATTAACTATATCCCAACAAGCATTTTGTATTTCAATTTCTAAATCAAAATATGAATTACAATGAAGTTTAGGAATAATTAATAAATGACCATTACTAACTGGAAATTTATCAAAAATTGCAAATGCGTATTCATTTTCAATAACTACGTCTCTCTCTGATTCAAGTATACAAAAAGGGCAGCTTATGTTATTATCAATTATCATAAAAATTCGAATCCGTTATTTGAAGCAATAGTAATTAAAGGTTGTATTTTTTCTTTAAACTTTTCTTTTGTGAAAGAAATAGGCAATGCAGATATTTCATTAATGTCTGAAAAAATAGTTAAATAGTCTTCCAAAAAGATATTTTTTGGTGACTTTGCATTAATAATTTCTATAGCTGTTTTCTGTATATTGAAAAAAGGATTAAAGTATTTGTCAATTGAAGGAAGCTTATCACTCTTTGAACTATTAAAAATTTTATCGGCTGGAATTAAATTCCAAATTAAATCATGAGATACAAAACTATACGGTACAAAATGCTCTACAGCATATTCGCCTATTTTAATTGTTTTGCCTGTATAAATACATTTAAGACCACCAAGTTCTTTAATAACAATATCCCAAAATTTACTTCTTTGTTGCGTTAATGCTTTTCTTGTGGCTGGTTGTATTAGTTTATTTGGGATATCTGGAACATTTGGATTCCTTTTTTGTAAATAAAGGGATAAATTCCAATAACAAAAGTCTTTTAAAATTTTACTATTCTCAACTAAGTAATTAATCCAAATAGGATTCATTTGTATAAAATCATCATGTAATCCATACAAACAATTAGTACTATCTTCTTTTGATAATTTATATATCTCTTTTTCGGTCTTTTTAGGAAACCATGGGCTTAAAAACCAATGTGGCACATTTTTATTAAAATGTGAAAGTTGCTTTATAGTAGCTTTGTTATTTGTAGAATTTAAAACTTTCTCTATCTCAGGTCGCTTTGTATCAATATTTAGATTTTCAGCATCCTTAATTAATTTAATTGCTTCTTGTAATTTATCCTGATTCCCAAAAGACACATGAAAGTAATTGACAGTATACCATGCTGTACTGATCATTTTTGTATATAAATTACGTTTATATATCTTTAAATTCCCCGTTTCAACTTCATTCAAAATTGATAAAAGCCAATAAAACTTGTATGGTGTTGTTGTATTATTAAAACAAGCAGCCAGATTGGCAATAGGTAAATTTTTATTATGTGGGAGATTAACCATTTAATATACTTTTAAAATATTCTCCGGTTTCCTTATCTACAAAATATACATAACAACCTTTCATTCCTCTTGTCATTAGTGTTCTATAAGTGTTCTTGATAACCAAGTCAAGCATTGCTCTAGTTTCTGCTGGCTTTTCCAGAAGTTGTTTTTTATATCCATGCACTGACTTGTCCGTACTAGCCCTTTTAGAAACATCTGTTATTACTTGTCCATTTCTTACAATAAAGTCTTCTCCAATAATCACTCCTATATAATCTACTTCTAAACCCTGACAGGTGTGAATACACCCAATCTCATTCACCGATTTTGGACTGATAATCCAAGTACTTCCATCTTCTGTTAGGTTCCATTTCATTTTAAAATTATATTCTGAGAACTCGATATCATATTTATTTCCGTCTTTTTTGCTAGGCCATTTCCAACAATACCCTGCAACCAATCTTGACCTATTATTTATTTCATTCTTCTTAAAAATGATATCTCTTAATTCAGATGGACTATCTACTACTTTGAAATCATATTCAATATCACCTAAGTCTTCGTTTGCGGTTTCTTTTATCTGTAAAATATTATCAAGCCATGCTAAGTAACCATCCGAACCGTTACACCTAAACTGGGAATTTAATTCCATTTCTGTTACACTCGCTCCTAACTTATGAGCCCATAATTCGATCTCGCTTTTTTGACCAATATCTTTAAGTGTTACACGTTGGTCCTCATCAATAAAAAAAATACAAAATTTAGCAGCAGAAATGATTTCCTTTATTTGATTTTCACCAAGATTACCATATAGCCCACTATGTTTATTCAAGCGATGGGCTTCGTCAATGATTAAGGCATCATATTCGTTTTCTGGAGTTCCAATAAATGCTCCAGAGCCTTTGAATAAATTCCTAATTATCGTGGGTTTAAGACTTCCTGTTAATCTTGACTCATAAACGGCTCTTGGGGCAGCATTTTTAGACACATAATGTGCCAATAAGCCAGTTTTGATTAGTTCAACCAATAAATTAATTGCAACCACAGATTTCCCAGTACCTGGCCCTCCTTGGACTATTAAAACTTGCTTATTAGTTAAACTTGCCTTCTTTGCTAATGCTAATGCATTTTCATAAATAACTTTTTGGTCGTCAATCATTACAAATTCTTGATTCCCCTTTATCATTTTCCCAATACTATCTGCAAGCATTTTTGATGGTCTAATTTTACCATTTTCAATACGGTATAAAATATTTGACCTGTCCCCATACTTAACATGGCTCTTTATGAATTCTCTTAGTTTAAGTGCATCACTTTTTAAAAAAACCGGCGCCTTTTGTATGTATTCTGAATAAAATTCATTTTTTATTACATTGTCATCAATGAAGTTATGTAGGTAGGCACAAGGATGTAATTGAATGTTTTCAGTATAAACAACCTCATTAAATCCTTGTAATAAAGTCGCATAAGACCAAGCTTGATAGGATGGGTGTGTATGTTCCCCAATTCTGCCTCCAACATAAGTTTCAACAATCGAATCTTTATTTGTCAATTTAGCTTCCGACCATTGTTTAAGTTCAACTAATAATACACTATCTCTGTTATTTTCATCTTGTCCAGAAATAATAAAATCTATCCTTTTGCCAGTTTGTGGAATTTGGTATTCTATTGCAATACCACAATCAATTGGAATATCTTGGTCTTGCATAATTCGATCCATATAAACTAATGAAGCAGCCCAGGAACGAACTTCAGCAATACCAACGCCTCGATTTAGTTTTTGTTTGACGTTTTTTAAAACAATGCCCTCTATGTCGTTGGTAAGTACGTCATTTAAGAATTGGGTTTTATTGGCACTATAAACTATCAAAGCTCATTATATTTTTTTGCAGTGCCTTTCGCTTTCTCTACAGGGTATTTTTCTGAATTTTGCTTAATTTTTTCCAAAACAATATCCTTCACATTAAGACCACATTTATCTGCCATCAAAAAAGCATATGCGAATACATCTGCTAACTCTTCTTTAATTTTTGCAGGGTTTGCTTCGGTAGCATCTTTCCAAATAAAAGCTTCCAATAATTCTCCTGCTTCAATATTAAGCGCAATAGCTAAGTCCTTTGGATTATGAAATTGCTCCCAATCTCTCTCATTTCTGAATTCAACCAAAGCTTCTGTAATTATTTGTATATCGTGCATTTTAATTATTTATTACAAGTTAAAACTATTTTCTAAAAATCTAAACCCTATTATTGACTATTTGTTATGTAGTTGTATAATGCATCTTCTACGGGTGTATTCAGTCTGAATTTTACTTTTACAAGTGAAACGTCATTATTTTCATTGTCTTTTATAGTTGTCTGTTTAAAACTTTCTTGAATAGGATTTGCATCTCCCATATAGAAGAAAGCAACCCCCTCATCATTGCTTTTTTTAATAAATAAAGGCAGTCGTAATTCATCACCACCATTTTTCAAACTAATTATGTCTGGACTACTTAAAGTTCTTTTGGATTTTGACATCCATTCAAATTCAAGTTTATTTAGAAACCTATCTTCGTACTTTGTACTACTTGAAATATCAACTTCTTTGTGGTAGTTTACAAATATTGCACAATTGGTTCTTTCTGTATTAAACATATATCCACCTACATTTTGTGCTACAGGGTTTTTATCCCAATTTAAAACTCTAAAAACATCCTTTCTTGAATATTTATTGTATAAAATAAACCCACTTACATATTTTTTTATACTAAATAACCGTTCAAATTTTAAAATTGAATACTTTGTATTATCAATTAAATGATTTTTAAAATTAACGTCTGACAGAAGCTCAATAAAACTATTAGATAAAAATAATTCGTTTTCAATTTCATTAATTACGCTTAGCTTGTGAATTTCAGAAACCGGCAACAACACTTTGTTGTAATTTTCAGTTACAAAATTAAAATTTAAATTGTTTATTGCAGATTTAATTGTTTCATCTGTCACATTATAACCAAATCGGCTTAATATAATTTGTTTAAATTTTTCAATTTTCAACGAACCATGCTCAATAAGATGCATTATAACAAAGCTTTCTTCGACTCGAATAGCATTATTAATTTCATTTGAAAACAACTCTAATACTTTGATGTGACGTGAACTCAAGGTGTAAGCAACCTTTGAATCATTTCCCTTAATAAAATTATAATACGATTTATTATAAACAACAAACAATTCAGGGTCTCTAGATCCATGTTCTAAAAAATCAACCATTGTTGGTATTCTGCCTAATTTATACTTTAGAAGTTCATAGTCTTTTACCAAATCCTTTTTCTTTGAAAGATTTGCAGTATCTATTGCGGCATAAATTCTTTCCCTTGTTATGCGATCGAAATTGATTGTAGATTGTCCAGGAATTAAATCACTTCCACTTGTCATTAATTTCCTAATTGTGTCCTTATTATAGGATGAGTCACCGTAAAGCGCTATAGGAACTAAAAAGTTGTTATTATAGTTCCCGATAAAGTCAATGACAGTTAAGTATTCCTTACCATCTGTTTTTCTAAGACCTCTACCTAATTGTTGAACAAATATGATTGCAGATTGGGTTGGTCTTAGCATTATAATTTGATTCACCCTGGGAATATCTACCCCTTCGTTGAAGATATCAACTGAAAATATATATTTTATTTGTTCCTCTTTATTATCTGTTTCTAATTGTTCAATTGCTTTAGATCTTTCTTGTTCATTATTTTCTCCAGACAAGGAAATACTTGGCAGCCCTCTTTTAGTAAATTCCGATGCCAAAGCTTTACATTCTTCCACTTTTGAACAGAATACTAACCCCCTAACTTCTCCACTATCACAACCATAAAATTTCGACTTTTCAATAATCTTATCTAATCTTTCATTACTTGTAAGCGAATCAAATGCTGAATTGTCATCTATTATATGACCATTAACTGAAACGTCCGTAACCCCATAATAATGAAATGGAGCTAACATTTCTTCTTCTAGGGCTTTATGCAACCTGATTTCATAAGCAATGTTATAGTCAAAATATTTAAAAATATCATGTCCATCAGTTCTTTCAGGAGTTGCTGTCATACCTAATAAAAAACCAGGATTAAAATAGTCTAATACTCTTTTGTATGATTCAGCACCAGCTCTATGAGTTTCGTCAATGACGATATAATCAAAGTGGTCCTTATTAAATAATTCTAAATTTTCAGGCTTTGAAATAGTTTGTACAGTTGAAAATAAGAAGTTGGCATTTACTTCTTTTCTGTTACCAGAAAAAACTCCCATTGACCTTGTAGTTCCAAAGATCGATTTGAATGTCTCCATTGCCTTATTGGCAATATTTCCTCTATGTACAATAAACAGAAATGTTTTTGCCTCAACTGCTTTTACATCAAAAGCTGACAAATATGTTTTACCAGTTCCTGTGGCAGATATAAGTAAGGCTTTGTTTTTCCCATTTGCTCTGATGTTGACCAAATTTCTTAATGCGTCATTTTGCATCAAGTTGGGTTTAATTACATTTCCATTATCTGGCTTTTGATAAATTGTCCTATATTTTGAATTCTTATATAATTCTTGGTAGGACCTTATATATTCTTCATTAACTATTACACTATTAATAAAATCATTATTAAACTCTTCTTTAATCTTATTAATAATATAGCTATTTTCTGTTGCAGATGTTTTAATATTTAATTCCTTATTTGTAGATAAAGCATCTCCAGTTAAATTACTGCTGCCAATTATAAGGTTGTAGTAATCATGTTTTTTAAACAAATAACCCTTAGCATGAAAGTTAGTATTTACACTAATTCTAAGCTCTATATTTTTAAATTTTAATAACTGCCTTAACGCTTCTGGTTGAGTAAAATTCAAATATTGAGATACTAGGATTTTACCTTTGATGTTTCTATTTGCTATTTCCTCTAGTGTGTTTATTAAAGAAGCGACTCCACCAGTAGTTAAAAAGGCAACAGAGAACCAAAATTCACTACAACCATTTAATTCATTTATTATTGAGGATAATACCTTTTTGCCAGCAGCTTTGTCATTTAATAATAACTTTGGTACAAAATCATTTTGTGAAACAATTTGCTTGTCTACAAAACCAGTTTGTAAACCATTAATTAATTCTAAATTAGAATAACTCATGATTTGTATTAATTAGTTTAGAAACAATAGGCAAATCGGCTGTTGCCCAATCAAGTTTAATTAGTTCATCTTTAAGTAACCATTTAGCATCAATATGTTCTTTTAAAACAAATTGCTCTGTATTAGCTTTACATAAATAACTATGCATTGTTAAATTAAAATCTAAGTATTCATGCTTTACTACTAGAAATTTTTCAACCACATGAATTTCAAGGTTAAGCTCCTCGTATATTTCTCTTCTAAGTGCATCTTCTTCATTTTCATACTCCTCTAATTTACCCCCTGGAAATTCATATTTAAAGGAGATGTAATCGTATTTACCCTTGTTTCGTTGAACACATAGTATCTTCTTATTTTCTACAATAATTGCAGCACTAACAGTATAGTGTTTTTTCATAGACCTAAATTACTAAATCTTATTAGCAAATTTTCTAATGCCCGCATTTAAAATATCTTTAGCCCCAGCACCAAGCGCACCTGAATGTCTAACAAAAAAGTACATTTCCCTTTACATTATTATAATTAGATGTGGCTATTTACAGTCAACTAAAACCTAACTTCTACTTTTATAAATTTTATTTTTCGAAAAAAGAACATAAATTTTCTCTCAGAAAAAACCGACAACTTAGGTCAAAACCATTCCAACAAGGAACAATCTGGTGTAAATTACAATCCAGAAGGAATATTCCCATTTTGGAAAATCTTGGGATTCCGTCATAAAAATCTACCCAAGAAGTACAACTCTTGTTAAAGACGACCCCTTAGAACTAGCTTTAGTTTTTTAAAACTCAGAAGAGTTAATTGCTAATACAATTATTGGTTAACATACTAATAAATTAAATTTGAAATATGGAATACAAAAAACGACTTTTCACAATTAATAGAGAAGACCTCAAAGTAACCATTGATCTCGGGTTTGATGGGGAGAACCTTAAGTTGGATGGGTATGATATAGGTAAAATGTGAAATTGCAACCAAAGCCCACGAAGGCGCCACTGACAAGTACGGAGCTCCCTATATGAACCACATTACCAGAGTAATGAATATGGGTCAAACCGACAATGAGAAAATAGTCGGTGTACTACATGATGTTATTGAAGATACCCATTGGACATTTGAAGATTTGGAAAAAGAAGGCTTCTCCAAAGAAGTGATTGATGCATTAAAATGTGTTACAAAAATATCAGAAGACGAGGTCTATGAAGAATTCATCAATAGAGTTAAAGTAAATCCATTAGCGGTTAAAGTTAAACTTAATGACCTAACAGATAACTTGGATATTAAAAGGATGCCAGTGGTCTTAGAATCGGATTTAAAAAGATTGAACAAATACTTGAGGGCGTATCAATTGCTAAGCCAGGTTTAGTTTTTCTAGAGTAAAAACAGCAGTGAATAGTGGAGAATTATTAGAAATAGGCATTTATTTCAATCTTGTATCCTATTAATTATCAATGAAATAAAAGGCATATATTGGCTATAAAATTATTAAAAGATATATGAAAAAAATTATCATTGCATTATTCGTTGGATTAATTTCTTTTAGTGCTTGCACTAGTTCATCCAATAAAACAGAAACTGTAAATTCAAGTACAGTAAGCGATTCTACTGCTTCCGTGGAAGCCATTTATAAAGCAGATAGTCTTTGGGATGGTTAAGCTTTTACACAGACGACGCCATCATGATGCCTCCTGGAGAAAAAACAGGTACTGATAAAGCAAGTAGAGCAGCATCCATAAAAGCTATGTTTGCAATGCCGGGTGCAAAAATGAGATTTCAGGCAATTAAGACTGAAGTTTCTAAAGCAGGTGACTTAGGCTATAGCACTGGTCCTTATCAGTTTAGTTACAATGACGCAACGGGTAAAGTGATTAGTGAAACAGGTAAATTTTGTGAAACATGGAAAAAACAAAGCGACGGTAGCTGGAAATGTATCGTTGATATTTGGAATGCAGATCCTGCTAAATAATCAGGGTCACTTTCTGTATAAAATGTAATAGGAGGTGAATCGTTGGAATAGGGAATTTCCTTTATTTGTTTTATTTTAATCTCTATATTGATTACTAAGAAAGACAAAGAATTAGGCAGATAGGTGTCAAAATTCCCTTTTATTGACACCTATTTAATAAACATGTGTCAATAATTATATTTTTTGATTTACATTTAGCCTAAATATTTCAAAATGCTACCTTTATTACCCATGCAAATTGAGTTTGAAACCAAGGTGGTTTTAAAAAAATTAACAGCTGCGCATAAACAATTGGCCGAGTTTAAGGGCGCAATAAAGAGCATTCCAAATCAAAATATTCTTTTAGAAACACTTACATTAAAAGAAGCTAAGGAGAGTTCGGCAATTGAAAACATTATTAGCACTTTTGCTGAAGTTTATCAAAGTAGTGTCTATTCCAATCTATTTGCGACACCAGCAGCAAAAGAAGTGCATTTATATGCTGAAGCCTTAAAGCAAGGTTTTGCATTAATTCAAACTAGTGGCTTGCTTACTAATAATCATATACTAGAAATTCAATCGGTCATAGAGCAAAATAATGCAGGATTTAGAAAGTTACCTGGAACAAAATTATTAAATGATACAACTGGGGAAGTAGTGTATATGCCCCCACAAGATGCCATAGAAATTGAAAATTTAATGGCAAATTTAGAAGCATTTATAAATAATGATGAGTTAATGGATATTGACCCATTAATAAAAATGGCAATTATACATCATCAATTTGAAACAATACATCCATTTTATGACGGAAACGGTCGTACAGGTCGTATCATTAATATCTTATATCTCATCAATAAGAAGTTATTAGACTTGCCAGTCCTTTACCTAAGTAGGTATATTATTAGTAGAAAAAATGAATACTACAAACACTTACAAGAAGTTCGTGAAACAGGAGAATGGGAGCCTTGGATACTTTTTATTTTAGATGGAGTTGAATCGACTGCTAAAGAAGGAATTATATTAATTAATGGCATTCAAAAAGAAATGCAAAAATATAAACATGCATTAAAAGCAAAACTACCAAAATTATATAGTCAAGATTTATTAAATAATTTATTTAAATACCCATACACTAAAATTGAATTTATAGAAAGAGATTTAGGAATAAGCAGAAGTACAGCTATTAGATATCTAGAAGAACTTGTAAAAAACGAATTTCTTGAAAAACAAAAGATGGGAAGGGATAGTTATTATGTGAATAAGCCATTATACCAGTTACTAAGTTAGTTTTAGCTAATTCAAAGCTGCCTTAAAAGACAAAATGATTGAAAATAAATTTAATACTGAATAATTAATTCTTTTAGAAAGAAACAGAGGTAAACTATTTTACTTTTTAAAATACACCCTATGAAACGTATATTCTTTTCTTTATTGCTTTTAGGTCTAACCATCCTGGGTCATAGCCAAAAAATGCAAGTTTTGCCAACAGCTAAACAACAAGCGTGGATTGAAAATGAAATTGGGGTCATCATTCACTTAGACATTAACATTTTCGCTCCTGAAACTTTCAATTATGAAAAAAAAGAAACCCTACCTCCTTTAACTGCCTTTAATCCTTCTAAACTTAATACCGACCAATGGGTCTTGGCTGCAAAGGCGGCCGGCGCTAAATATGCTGTACTCACTGCAAAACATGGTACTGGCTTTTGTTTATGGAATACAAAAGTGCATCCATACCATACAGGCAATACGCCATTGCATAAAGATGTGCTTGCTGCTTTTATAAAATCTTGTAAGCAATATGGAATTAAACCTGGTATTTATTACAATACCAATATGAATACTTATTATGATGCAGGATATAAAGAGATGCCAATGGCAGAAAGATTAAAATATAATGAAGCAGTATATAAACAACTAGAAGAGCTTTGGTCTGAATATGGATCTTTATATGAAATTTGGTTCGATGGTGGAATTATGTCAGATAAAAAAACAGGTATTGCTGATAAAGTAAAAATGCTCTTAACAAAATACCAACCTAATGCTTGCCTGTTTCAAGGCCCTCCAGGTATGAATAATATTTTAAGATGGGTAGAAAATGAAGATGGCAGAACCCCTTATCCATTTTGGAGCAGGATAAATTCAGTGATAAATAAAAAAGGACAGGAAGAAATTGTAAATGGCCAAGGCGACCCCAATGGAAAATATTGGGTAAGTGCAGAAGCAGATTTCCCAAATAGAAATAAAAATGCATGGAATGGCGGTTGGCTTTGGAGAGCCAATGAAGAGCAATATTTATTTTCTGCGAATGATTTGATGAGTAGATATTATACCTCTGTTGGCAATAATACCAACATGCTTATTGGAATGGGTATTGATACTTCGGGTCAGTTTCCTGCAGCGGATGCTAAAGTATTTGCTGCTTTTGGTGAAAAATTAAATAAGCGTAAACGAGCTACTATTGACTCTGTTAACGGAATTGGAAATACACTTGTAATTAATTTTAAAAAGCCAACTAAAATCAATGAAATAGAAATAAGTGAAGCCATTTCAAAAGGAGAAAATATTAACGGTTATATCATTGAGGTATTACAAAAAAATAATTGGATAAAAATAGCAGAAGGAATTTCTGTTGGTCACAAACGTATTCAACAATTTAATACAGTAGAAGCAGATGCATGCAGGTTAACCATTACTGCTTCTTTCAAAAAAGTGATCATTAACAATTTTAAAGCACTTTATTATGACCCCTATAAAGAAAAGAAAGATTAAGTATTTAGTTATAAAGGGGTATAAAATTAACCCATAATTAGGGAGGAAATTTTTTAAGAGTTCTGGCCCAAGTTGTACAATTGTAAAGGGGGAAAAGGAGGTGGAGCCTGTGGAACATTTGAAGAAGGGTACTCCTACTAGTTGCTTTACAAATGAGCATGGCTCGTCGAAGAAATGAAAAATGAGGAGAATTTTGAATTTATTGATTGAGCCAATCATCTAATACTTTCCGATTTTTATTTAAATTAGCTGCTAGTAGGGAGAATCCTGAAATACCTGAGTAAGGCTTATTATTCCAATAATTTAAATTAGTATAAAAAAGGTTTTGTGCTTTTGCTAAACCAATAAGATCTGTTAACATCCTAATATTATTTTCTTTCCGTTGGTCATAAGCTAAATTCCATTGATAATGAAGTGGTATTTTTTTGTTATTTAAAGTTTTAGCGTCATTAATATTATAAAGTGTTTCTATGGTAAAATCTGAAAGTAGGGTCTTAGCAATTGGGAAAATAGAACTATCATCTGTACATAAAAGTACCCGCTTATTGATTACCTGAGATTTTAAATTAATTAAAAATTTAGCATAATCTGTCTTATAATCACTGTTCCTTATATGTATTGCATCATAATCTTTACTTAAAAATTTAAGTCTGCTATTTAATTCCAAACCAATTTCAACTCGCAACTTAAATAAATTAATTGCATCAATAGATTTTTCACCCCCTCCAGACTGATGATATATTATTACTGAAGAGGTATTGTTTACAAGATTTTCAAGTTTAAAATCAAATATTTTTTTTCTAGTGAATAAAACATAGTAAATAAATTTAATTCGATTCAGTTTCAAATACTCTATTGAAGGCTCATAAATATATAATAAATATTTTCGTAGTTTATTGAAAGAATTTGAATGAATCCAAGTACTATTTTTTTTTAATCTAGCAGCCAAAAATTTATGATAAATGAAATCAAGTTGTCCTTCTATTTCAGCCGGATAACAAACCATTTCATTTAATTGCATTAATCTAGAATTTGAAAGTTCTAAGTCGATTTTATCAGATATATTTTTAAGCCTCATGTAATTTGAAAGATTATCTGCAATACCAGCTAGTCGCGTATCTATAATCAAGTTTCGTTTAGTCTTTATAGAAAATTCATGAGCTTCTGAAATTTGGCACATTACATCATTGAAACCACAACCACGAGGTATACAAATTATATAACGATCTTCCATAAATAGTTAAAATTTAATTGATCCCTAACAAGTTCTTAACAGCTTTTTAGGGAAAAAGCAACAAGCTAATTCAAAATAGCTTTAATTATTTTTAAATGGTGCTCAGTGTGAATGGCTAAAAATTGGAAGGTTTGCTTTTTATTTAGTTGGCCAAAATAAGGGTGCGTGAAATATTGATTTTGCGCGCAACCTTTTAAATAATCAATGGCCTTATAGGTATTGGCTAAACTTGCTTGTAATGAATCTAATGTGCTTTCTTCCGCAGGAATCACCGAATTGGGTGCTTTAGCTTTACCTCTTGGAAAGGAATTAGTTAAAAATACATAAAAGCGGGAAAGATTAAATTTGCTTTTGTATTGAGCCGGATCCGACTGGGCTACCGTCGTTGTAATTTGTTGAATTACTAATAAGGAATGTTCTAAATGCCAGCCTACATTAACCGCTGAAATGGCTAAATTGGATTGATTGTAATTAGGAAAATAGGTCGCTAAATTTGGTAAAATAGTCTCTATGTTTTTCATCTTTTTTTAGATTAAAATTCAATAATAAAGCCAATGGTTGGTATAAATGTACCTTCGGCGTTGTCTAATAAATAGGGAATGGCATTGCTCCCATTAATTTGAACAGGTTGATCGTTATTACTTAAGAATCCTGAATTGTCTTCTTTTCTTTTAAAAGTATATTGAGGGGAGCCTGTGCTTTTAGATGCATAAAAATTTTGTATGTCGATATAAAAATCAAAAGTAGATTTTTTATAGTTCCATTTTTTATCCAAACGTAGGTCTCCAGAATGAAACGCTTTTAATCTTATCGTATTTACTTGATCATAATCAAATACACCCGATCCCAATGTTAAGTAATTCAATTTACTCTGCTCTAAATTATAGGGCGTATAAGGTGCAGCACCTTGGTACCTGAATTTAATTCCTAATTCCCAGTTTCTTGGCAACTTATATCCTGCAGTAGCACTTATTAAGTGTCGATTGTCCCAACTAGCTGGTTTTAATTTTTTATCTAAGCCCGAAAATTCACTCCAGTATAAAGTATAACTAAATACACCAAAGAATTTTTCAGTCAATTTTTGCTGTGCAAAAAATTCAAAACCATAAGCCCTTCCCTTTCCATCTTGTTGAATAGGTTCGTTTCCAATAGCTCCAAATTCAATGCCCTTATTGGCAAGACTAATTTTATCAAGAACACTCACTGGATAATTTTTATACCCTTTATAAAATCCTTCAAAAGTGAATCTCGTGGTACTTGAAGGAAGATATTCAAATCCTGCTACATAATGATTGGATTGAATATACTTGCCTGGATTGGTAAATCCATTATTGCTATAGGCCAATTGAGTATAACTAGGTAGGCGATAATAAGTACCATAACTAGCACTAAAATTCCAGGTATTGCTTAAAGCATAACTTAAACTAATTCTAGGGCTTAATTGATCTAATGGATTATGATTGCTGGAAGAATAACTATTTGCATCTGCTCTTAAGCCGGCACTCATAGCTAAGCGGTCATCAAAAAATCGGGTGCCCAATTGTGCAAACCCGCCATACCTTAAAAAATTGACACCCGTATTGGTATTAAATGTAATTGCATTTTGTATTATTTTGTCCGCACTGTCTTTTAATGCTGGTCTAAACAATTGATAAAACTCATTGTCAAATTGAACATACTGTGTAACCAACCCATAACTTAAACTAATATTATTGATATTTTTTGTTACATCAAAACGAAGTTTGTTTTCCGTCTCTTTACTCCTAATTTGATACGTACGTGTTGCATCTGAAGGCTTTTCATTGTCCTCATATCTATCCGCTTGATTGTCCAATGTGTTTCTACTTAGCGATAAATTCCAATAACCATCTTGAATTAATTTTTTCAAAGTTAATCCCACCGTATAGTTCCATTGATTAATTAATGGGTTGCTATTAATAGCAAATAATTTTTCTGGAGTCGCTTTTTTGGGTGCTGCCAATCTAAATTCATCAATGGCCGCAAGCCCTAGCGTAGTAAGCGTGGTTTTATCATTAATTTTTGTAGTGGTTTTAAATTGATAATCCCAATAATTTGGACGAATAGGTAAATCCAAGGCTTTAAATAGTAGTTCCAAATAACTTCTTCTTACAGATGCTAAAAAAGTTGTTTTTTTAGAGATGGGTCCATCCAAAGTTCCTGCTACCTCCGTTCCACTCATTCTAAAATTACCTTGAAGTTTATTGCTGTTGCCATTCTTTTGACGAAACTGGAAAACACTGCTCAATGCATTGTCGTACTTCGCATCAAATGCAGAAGTACTTAATTTTACATCTTGAATAAAACTCACATTCAATATTCCTTGTGGCCCACCACCACTTCCTTGCGTGCTAAAATGATTGATAATTGGTACTTCAATCCCATCTAGATAAAAAACATTTTCACTTGGTGCCCCTCCTCTAATAATAATATCATTTCTAAAAGTGCCCCCTGCTGCCCCACCGCCTACGCCTGGTAAGGATTGTATCACTTTACTAATGTCAAAATTACCACCTGGATTGGCTTTGATGTCCTCGGAGGTTAGTCTTTGTATACTTAAAGGACTTTCTAATGTGGTTGCTTTTGCGGTATTACGTCTACTTGTAACAGTAACTGCATTTAATACATTCACCGAAGGTTCAAGCTCGATTGTAATTGTATTTTCATTACCTGAGGTAACTATTACGTTGGTCAATAATTTGTCTTGAATACCAAGTCCCGTAATTTTAATAGCATAAGCACCCGGTAAAAGACGAGTAAACCTAAATGCTCCATTGCTATCTGAAATCATTTTTTCTCCCCCTGGTGCCAAGGAAACTAAAAGACCTCCCGCATTTTGTTGGGTTTTTCTATTCACTAAAACACCACTCAGTTTACCTGTATTTGGAGCGGTCCCTTGCGCTTTACCCAATTGGTTACAAAAAAAGAACAATAAACCCACAAAAACTATTTTAGCCCAATTCATATTTTATAATTTTAAATTCAAATATAAAACAATAGAAATGAATGTTTAGTTTACTATTTTAAAAAAATGTTTCATTGTTATCAAATTATAAATAAACCTGTTGAATCCGAACTTAATGATCATCTTAGTGTTGTACTAGTATATAAACTATATAAAATGAATATTGTACAAACTGCCATTGCAAATGGCTCTTTCGAAACTCTAGTTGCAGCTGTAACAGCTGCTGAATTGGTAGACACTTTAAATGGCGCTGGTCCATTCACAGTTTTCGCTCCTGTAGATGCTGCTTTTGCTGCATTACCAGAAGGAACTGTTGCGTCTTTAATTTTACCAGAAAATAAAGAAAAATTACAAAGTATCCTTACCTACCACGTAGTGGCTGGAAAAGTATTATCTAGCGATTTATCTGACGGATTGGAAGCAACAACCGTAAATGGTGCTGCAATTACCATCCATTTAAAAGATGGAAAAGTTTTTGTAAATGATGCGGAAGTAGTTATTGCTGACGTTTTAACCGACAACGGTGTAATTCATGTAATCAACAAAGTGATTATTCCTGCATAGTTTAAAATACTGTGTTTAGTATAAGCCTCCCTGAGTTCTTAGGGGGGCTTATTTGTTTATAATTAAATAGATAAAGGGGAATAATATTCAACAAATTAATATTTGAGCATATTTATTCCAATATTTAATTGCAAATTATTTTTAAATTAAACTTGTACCATTATAAAAATTTAAAATCAAATAATGTTAAATTTGGTAAAATTAATTGTATGGAAAGAAAAGATTTTATAGAAAAAGTTGGATTAGGTACGGCTAGCTTATTAATTTTTGGTTGTATGCAAGCTTGCTCAAAATCGGGTACTCCAGTTGGTCCATCAGGCAATGATAATGATCCAAATAAGCCTGCAGTCGATTTTACCATTGACATCTCCATTGCGCCATATAATGTTTTAAATACGCAAGGAGGTTATTATATTGATACAGCAAAAAGTATCATCATTGCAAGAACATTAGACAACCAATTTATTGCGGTTAGTTCAAAATGTACGCACGCAAACGAGACCATTGAATATCAAGGAGCAGACAATCGTTTTTACTGTTCTCGTCATGGTTCTACATTTACTAATGGTGGTGCAGTGTCAAACGGTCCTGCCACACAAGCTTTAAAACAATACAAAACCATGCTCTCTAACAATCGTTTAAGAATATACGCTTAATTCGTTTTAATCTTGTTCACTTCACTAATAAAACGATGGCATTTAGAGGAGACACCTCCATGCTCATAATCGGTGATGCACACTTTTACAAAATTATAATGTACATGGATCTCTGGGTGATGATCTTGGTCAATGGCAACTTGCATTACTTTATTAGAAAATAAGACCACTTCTTTATAGTTTATAAACTTGAAAGTCTTTTCTAATTTATTATTTAATTCATTCCAATCAGTAGAGGTCATAACTATTAATTTATATTTTCATATTTATTTAAGATTAGATTGCTGGGGAGTTATATTTAAACTTGATTAATTCGTCTAAAGAAATATATTCTAAAGTTTTAATATGCGTTGCTTCTAAAATTAAGGGTGGAGCAAGATTGGCTTGATAGGCTTCTATCCATCTAGAAACACAAAGACACCAATTATCTCCTTCCACCAGCCCCTTAAAATTAGATGGAGGGTAATCCATGGTAAGGTCATTACCCTTACTTTTTGAAAATTGTAAAAAATCATTGGTCATTACAGCACATACGGTATGTGTTCCCCTGTCGTTTGCGCCTGTATTACAACAACCATCTCTGTAAACACCCGTCATTGGGCTTGTTCCACATACGATCATTGGTTCATTGAAAACATTTAAAGCATTTTTAATTGGATTCATACAGTGGTTTATTTTTTTTCATTTTTATATATTAGTAACTATACAATGGGTAATGGGGTTCGTCATTTATCTGCAATGGGTGGCTAGAATTCTCTTATTCTCCTTTCTTACTAATTCATGGTTTTTATGCCCCCAAATATTTTTTCTTGCTGCTACCCCTGCTTTTGTAATGTCAATAATTGGAAATGGATAATCTTTACCAATGATTACCCCTGCAATTTCCTGTTCCATTAAACTCATTTTATAAGGTTCATGTATAAGTGTAGTGGGCACATTATTTAATACCGGCAACCACTTTTTTATGAAGATACCATTGGGATCATGGTCCATACTTTGCTTAATTGGATTGTACATTCTTATTGTGTTAATACCTGTGGTACCGGCTTGCATTTGAAATTGGGAGTAATGAATGCCCGGTTCATAGTCTAAAAATAACTTGGCCAAATGATAGGTTCCTGCTCTCCAATCTTGATAAAGATGGTGACAGAAAAAGCTAACCAACATGGCGCGCATTCTAAAATTTATCCACCCAGTCGCTTTCAAACAATTCATGCACGCATCTACCAAAGGGAAGCCTGTATTTGCATTTTCCCAAGCTTGAATGTATTCGGCATTTAAAGGATGTGGCAATAATTCATAGCCTTCGTTGATGCATTTTGTTTCATAAGAACAGTCTACTTCAAACTTTTGTATAAAATGACAATGCCATTTAAGTCGTGTTAGAATATTCACGAAACTTTGTTTTTCATTAGCTGCTTTGGCTTTTTTACCTGCCCCATAAATATATTGATATACTTGCTTTATGGAAACATTGCCCCAACTTAAATAAGGCGAAATGCGCCCACAACTTATTCTGCTTTCAGTTGGTTTGCTGATAATTTTACTATAGTATTGGCCTCTGCCACTTATGAAAGTTTGTAAATACTTAATGGCGTATGATTCGGCAGCAGGTTGATAGGCATCTGGATAATTTAAAAATGTTACAATCATGACTTCTGATAATGGATACGGATTGTCCAATTGAAGTGGTGCCTGCAAAGTATATTCATTTTCAATCATCGGACTATGCATGGTTGTGTACCAGTTTTTATCCCAGCCAGTTCTGTTTTTAATACCCCTTACAATACCATCTCTTTGAGATTGAATCCAATTAATTTTATTTTCCTGACAATATTTTTGGACTAATTTATCTCGTAGGTAGGTAAGTTGGATGCCGCTTTCTTGATAACTAAAAAGGTGGATAATATCATATTGTTTATTAATTGCAACAAGCGTACTAATAATATCAGTATGAAATATATTTACTTCTTTATTATATATTTTCAATTTTTTGTTGAGCTCTATAATGGAATGATATTGAAATTGCAAATGTCTTAGACTTGTATCTGGATAATCCATTAATATTGGTTCAAAAACAAATATAATAATATAGGGTTGCCCACTTTTTTCAGCAAGATGTAAAGGGAGATGATCTTGGGATCGAATGTCTCTTTTTATCCAAACGATATTTATTGTATCTTTTTTTACAAAAACAAATTAAGCATTAAAAAAAATAAAACCTGAATAACAAATAAACTAGCGGCAAATATGTTTTCACTCATTTTATTAAGGCTTATTTTAAAGCCTAACAAAATGGCACTAATAACAAACCAACATATATAATTGAAAATTGGTATTTGCCCATTTTCCCAGGACCAAAAATTTAATTTTACAGCCACTGGTTCTAAAATAATATCAAAGCAGGTGGCCATTGCAGCACCGCCTAATACTACAGCAATGGTGCGTGTTGTTGAGGTAATTTTTACAGGGAACTTTTGTTGAAGTAGCTGAATACATTGTGTAATTAAAGAACCGGAACAGAAAACGATGATAAACCAGTTTAAGCCTATTAATATGGGAACACCAACTATTTTTGGACCTAGTACTTGACCATATTGGTAGTCTCCAAAAAGAATACCTGTATTAACCCCTATCATTTCTGTTGCCATACCAATTACAAAAGCAATAAAGAAAAAAATAAAATAAGCTTTTATTAATTTTATTTGTTCATAGGTAAGTAATAAAAACATGGTCAATAGTACAATGGGCGTGCTATAAACAAACCAATCTTTATAAGGGGTACCTAAAATACCTAGCAACCCAGTTACATGAAATAATAGGGCTAAATAAATTGTAGGCTGTATTTTAAAATAGCGCATGGTTAGATTAAAAATTAGACTTGTATTTATCTTTGATTAAATTGGATACAATAGCTGCACTCGACAAACAAAGCGGAATACCTCCGCCTGGATGCACACTTCCTCCCACAAAATAAAGGCCACTCGTAGTTTTACTGTAATTAGGATGTCGCATAAATGCTGCCATTTTGCTATTAGAACTAGTGCCATACAAAGAACCCATATAAGAAGCGGTTCTTGACTCAATGGTAACAGGCGTAAGTATTTCGGAGACTTCAATACAAGATTCAATATTTTCGCCTACCATTTTATTTAATTTTTTTAGGATAGCTGCTCGATAAAACTGGGTTAAAAGATTCCAATCCTGCCCATTGTTTGCTGGAACATTGATCATCACAAACCAGTTTTCTTTACCGATTGGTGCATGTATACCTGGTTCTAATTTGTTGGTAATATTAACATACACTGTTGGGTCTTCAAATGGCAGCCCCGTATTAAAAATGGATTCAAATTCAGCTTTGTAATTGGCACTAAAAAAAATATTATGCAAGTCCAATATTGGAAAAGTCTTGTTCATTCCCCAATAAAAAATTAACGCACTGCTACTTCTTTCCTGTTTTTTTACTTCAGCTGCCTTAATTGAATCGTTCAATAAATTTTTATACGTAAAATAAACATCTATATTACTTACTACAATAGCTGCATCATATTGCTCCTCATTAACCATAACACCCGTAACAAGATTATTTTTAGTTAGGATATTTTGAACCGACTTTCCAAATGAAAATGTTACTCCAAGTTTTAGTGCTAAACGATATAAAGCATTGGTGATGCTAATCATTCCACCTTTAGGATAAAATGCACCTTCATTGTGTTCAAGATGTGCAATTAACGAAAGCATTGCTGGCGCCTTGTATGGGTTACTGCCATTGTAGGTAGCAAACCGATTAAATAGCTGTACTAATTTTGGCGACCTAAATGCAGTTTCATTATAATCATTTAAAGACTTAAACAGATACGCTAGTTTCAATTTACTTATGGCTTTAATAATAGGCGCTTTAAATAACGTTTGTAGCGCATGTAAGGAATGTCGTAAAAAGAGGACAGCAATGTGATTGTAGGCTGAGGAAGCATGCTGCAAATATCGATGCAAATTTTTGGTGGGTTCATTCGTCTTCTCCTGTAACTCTGCTGCAAATTGCGCTTTGTTCGTATATGCTTTTATGCAAACTCCATCTTCATAAAAATAATTACATGCCACTCCTAATTTTTCATAGGTAAAATAGGGAGCAATAGGTTCTTTTGCTAAGGCGAAAAGGGCTTCAATTAAATCTGGGCTAGTAAATAAACTTGGGCCGGCATCAAACCTGAACCCATTGGTTTCAAAATGACTCAACTTACCTCCCGGATAAT
>Ga0209499_1000829_pt1 | contig 22490 bp, 16 predicted proteins | sample C_130208_EF_Meta_FD_187306 | JGI IMG/M metagenome (GOLD analysis project Ga0209499, IMG submission 187306) | Freshwater microbial communities from Lake Croche, Canada to study carbon cycling - C_130208_EF_MetaG (SPAdes) (version 2) | ecosystem: Environmental > Aquatic > Freshwater > Lake... | reverse complement strand
ATTGTTTGATTTTAAATTGATTGATGAATTTATTCTTGCTTATTTCTATTGGCCAAAGCCACTTTTATGGTTTGATAATTCTTATTTATTTTGCCAATTACTTTTTCCCGAAAAGAAAGTTCTAACTCGCCATCTACTTGAGAAAGCAGATTAATTGCATCAACATGCACTCGTGATTTTTGATTTATTCCGGACATTTTAGACAAATCATTTTCTAAATTTGGAACTATTGCTATTAAATTCTCTTGATTCGTTTGAGAAATGATTGTTTTTTGTTCTGATTTTTGATTTGAGATTGAAACTTCTGCAATTTGATTTATGTTGTTTTTAACCGGTGCAGTTACTCTAGACAAATCCCTATCTTTTTTTATTTTAGAATTAGATTTTTTAATTTCATTTAAAACTAGATCATTACTGCTCTTTATTTTGGAAGTTTTACTTTGAACAACTGAGTTGTCAATAGCAAAAGTATTTTTAGACTTAATTTGATTATCATTTTTGCTAAAAAAAATCGTTCCTATAAAAATAAAACCAGTTAGCGAAGCTGCTATGTAGATCCAACTATATTTCCTTTTTGGTTTATCTTGGATTGAAAGTATGGTTTCCAAACGTTCCCAAGAAGCCTCAGAAGGTTTTATTTCCCTTTCGGAAAATTGTTTTCTAAAATGATTTTCTAATTTATTTGGTTCCATTTTCAAAAATTTTTAATTTTTCAATCTCTAATTGAAGCGCTTTTCTAGCATGAGACAATTGCGATTTTGATGTTCCTTCATTAATTCCTAACATTTGGGCAATTTCTTGATGTTTATATCCTTCGATAGCATATAAATTGAAAACCATTTTATAACCATCTGGCAATTTATCAATCAAAACCTGAATGTCTTCCAACGAAAACTGACTTTCATCAGGATTAATACTTTCTTCAAAATAGAAATTGTCCTCAATATAATTTATCTTTTTATGAACTCTAATAAACGAAATACATTCATTTATCATTATTCTTCTAATCCAGCCTTCAAAACTCCCTTTGTTTTCGAAATTTTTAAGATTCAAGAACACTTTCATAAAAGCAGTAATCATCACATCCTCAGCAAGATGGATATCTTTAATGTATTGCCTGCAAACACTTAACATTTTTGGAGAAAATTTTACATATATTTTCTGCTGAGCTTGCCGATTATTATCGACTGCTAAACGGATTATATTGTTTTCTTCCAGATATAAGTTGATTACTTTCAAATTTATAAATTGTTTCTATAAATAAAGACGTTTAACGATGCGAAAAGGTTGCATGCTAATTATTTATTTCTTTTTTGAAATGAAATAAAGCAAGTGAATTCGGGGATTAATAAAGAAAAAAAATTATTTTTTTCTTTCAATTACATAATCCACCATCAAAATAAGAGCTTCTTTAAACTGGGAATTAGGGTAGCTATCTAAAAGCGAAAGGGCTTCTTGCTGAAATTGCTCCATTTTTTGTTCGGCATAATGTAAACCGTCATTATCTTTTACAAAAGCAATCACTTCTTTAACTCGCTTTTTGTCCTTATTATGGTTTTTTATGGAATTGATAATCCATTTTTTTTCTTTAGAAGTACACTTATTCAAAACATGAATAAGTGGCAAAGTCATTTTTTGTTCCTTAATATCAATTCCTGTTGGTTTACCTATGGCATCATCACTATAATCGAATAAATCATCCTTAATTTGAAAAGCCATTCCTATTAGCTCGCCAAATTTTCTCATATTCTCCACCTGCGCATCATCTTCAATTACAGATTTAGCTCCTAATGCACAACAAGCGGCAATTAAAGTCGCGGTTTTTTTTCGGATAATTTCGTAATAAATATCTTCTGTAATATCGAGTCTTCTGGCTTTTTCAATTTGCAATAATTCCCCTTCGCTCATTTCGCGAACTGCCACCGAAATTATTTTCAACAAATCGAAATCGCCATTATCTATTGAAAGTAACAATCCTTTTGAAAGCAAATAATCTCCAACTAAAACGGCGATTTTATTTTTCCAAAGTGCATTAATAGAGAAAAAACCTCTTCGGCGATTACTATCATCAACAACATCATCATGAACTAGAGTTGCAGTATGAATCAATTCGATAACACAAGCCCCTCGATAGGTTCTTTCATTTACAACTCCTTCAGAAACCATTTTTGCAGTTAAAAAAACAAACATCGGTCGCATTTGTTTCCCTTTTCTGTTAACAATATAATAAGTAATTCTATTTAACAAAGCCACTTGTGAAGTCATCGATTCATAGAACTTTTTTTCAAAAAGTTCCATTTCACTGAAAATAGGCTGTTTTATTTGAGAAGTAATATTCATATAGACACCAAAGGTACTATTTTCGAGTAAAAAAAACATTATCAATTTTAAATAACAAATAGCAAGTTTAGATTTTTTATATCAATTTAAATATTGATATTCGTAATAAATACAAAAAGGCAATGAATGACTATTTAATAGGTATTGGAAAACGAATTAAGGATATTCGAAAAACTAATAAAAAGACAATTAGCAATGTAGCAAGCGTTGCTGACGTAAGCAATGGTCTAATTTCTAGAATTGAAAATGGAAGAACAATTCCCTCTTTACCTGTATTGTTAAACATTATTAATGCTTTAGAAATTAAGGTTTCGGATTTTTTTGAAGGAATGCCTAAACCTTCAGAACTTAGCTACATTGTGTCGCGATGCCAAGAAAACGCAACTATAGAAAAGGAAGATGAAGCCAAAGGTTTTACATATAAATATATTTTTGGAAAACAACTTTCTACCATAGGATTTGAAGCGGTATTATTGGAAGTTCAACCCAACTCGCAAAGAGACAAAGTTGAGACAGATGCTTATGAATTTAAATACATGATTGCTGGCGAATGTTTTTATTTGATAGGAGATGAAGAAGTGCTTTTAAAAGAAGGAGATTCTATTTTTTTTGATGGCAGAATTCCTCATGTACCGATAAATAAAGGGGAAGTTTCTGCAAAAATGTTAGTACTTTACTTTTTTTTAAACACACAATAAAAATAATTTTTAGAAACAAAAACTCCCCTTTTTAGTTAATCAAAAAGGAGAGTTTTACAGAAAAAAAATCAAAAAAACTTATAAGAGAATCGCTCTTAATTCGATTAAACTTTCTAATATATAGGTAGGATTTGCTTCTTGAATTTGCGCTCTATTTTGAGCACCTGTTAGTACTCCAGCGGTAATACCACAATTAGCATTTTTCCCTTCTTCAATATCAATAGCAGAATCTCCTACTTTCATGACTTTTTCAGCATCAACTACACCTGTGTTTTTCATTGCCAAAAGAATCATATCTCCTTCAGGCCGTCCATTTTCTACATCATCTGCTGTTACCAATCCATCTATAGTTTTACCTACCGTCCAGCCTAATTTTTTCAAAAGAAGCGTAGCCGTTTTTCTATCATAACCTGTATTTAAAACCACTTTAATATTATTATTTCTTAATTCTTCGAAAAGCGTTTCTGTACCTTCAAACGTTTTAATATCTAAAACAGCATACTCATTTTCAAGGGCTACTTTAAATTTCAAAAATGCAATATTAGCTACTAATCCTATATTCGTTATTGCTGTACATTCTTTTAAAATATCTGTTATTGCTTGATGCTTTTCTTTTCCCGCTCCATACTTAAGAACCTCTTCTAAACTAACGTTAAATCCTTCGTCGTTAATTACTTTTTGTACTGTTTTGTATACGACATTATCCTCATCTACAGTTGTTCCGGCCATATCAAAGACTACCAATTCTATGCTTTTTTTCATTATTAAGTATTAAAAATTTTTGTTATATTTTCTTTTGAAAATCCAGCACTACCCGTCATGCCTTTTCCACCTATTCCTGTTATAATATGAATATTATCATCTATTGTATGCTCAAAAATGTCTTTTGTTTTACATTGAGAATACATGCCATACCATCTGTTTTGAATTTCATAATTAGGTAAATCAATAATTTTTTTAGCTTCTTGAATCATAAAATTATCAATATCCATATCTAAATCAAAACCCAAATCATCAATATTTTGAGCGTCTGCATAATGATGAGAATCGCCCAAAATCACAGAGCCGTCAGCCGCTTGTTTAAACAATATGTGTACTCCCCATTTTTTTTCTAATGCATCTGGATTTTCTTTTGCTTTGATTGCTTTAAAAGATGGGCATTCATAAAAGGCCTCGTATCTTCTGATTGATAATCCCGTAAGTATTGATCCCTCCAATTTGTAATTGTGTTGAGGTTTCGTTTGCATCATTTGCAACTTAGAAACCTCTAAATCACTTTCGTTAAAGAGTTTTGGAAACAAATTTTTAAACTCATTTCCATTACAAATTATTACTTTACTGGCCAAGAATTCTTCATTAGTAGCGCTCGAAAGAGTAACTCCATTTGGTGTAGATTCGCAATTAATAATACTTGTATTTGTGATTATTTTGAGCCCCATTTTCTGAATCATAAACTCTTGCAACCTGTAAATCATTGTTCTAGGCTCAGCAGTAACTTCTTCGGGAAAAAACAATCCTGCTTTTACATAATCAGAACGTAAACCGGGATATTTAGCTAAACATTCCTGTTTGGTCAACAAATGGGATAGATAATTATTGGATTGGTTAATTTTAGACAATTCTTCTATGAGCTGAATTTCTTCTTCATTTGACGCTAAATAAACCGACCCGTTTTGACGAATGGAAATATCAAATTGACTTTGAATTTCTTTATAAATCGCTAAACTTTCTCTTCCATAGGCCTGCCATTTTGAGTTCATCCCAGATGGAACTACTTGACCGAAATTTTGAATAGTAGCTCCTTTTGGCATTTTATCTTTTTCAATGATAACAACTCGAAGCCCTTTTTTTAAGGCATGAAAAGCATGAAAAGTACCTAAAACTCCACTACCAACAACTATAAGATCATACGATGCTTTCATCTAATATTAATTTAAAATTTACACTTTCTATTTTATGTTTTTTATATTCTCTATCTAAATAAACAATTGAACTGATGGTTACAACCAAGCCAATTCCAGCAACTGAATACGCACTGTAAATAAAAAAATCAATCCAAGACAAACTAGATTGCCCGAAATTTTTATATAACAAAACCATAACACTTCCTAAATAACCAAAGGCATCGGCAATGTAAATTAGAAAACCAGCATTTCCTTTTATTCTAAATGCTCCTATAAAACGATCAAAAAATAGACAGTTAAAAGGGACGTAACAAATATATAATCCAAAACCTGAAATAACCATCCAAGTGAAAGGATTTAGATAACCCGAATGAAATAAATAGGTTGAAAAACCTAACGAAATAGATCCTATCAAAAGCAAAAATTGATAAAAGAATAAGGCTTTTATATTATCTCTAAAATAAAATGCAAAACCTAAAACAAACAATACAATGAAAGCGACCAATGTTTCAGAACTAGAATATACCGACACATCCCCTTTATAGCCCATTGTATCCCATAATTCGCGAGAGAAATTATCTCTAAAATCTCTAAAAGCAGTTAGAAATGTATAAAACAATACCCAAATCGTAATTGGAAAAGAAAACTTTAACAACAAATTCTTCCTGTCTTTTCCATTCATTGGAATACGTTCTGACCTCAATTCGATATCTTCTTGGGTAGGCTTTGGAATTTTTTCTAACAACCAAGAAAAAAACAATAAAGGCACAATAAATAATGCTCCTGTAATAGCCGGCATCCAAAACTCCGAAAATCCCCAGGATTCCATTACAAATAATCCTATCGATTTTACTACCCCACTTGAAACTATAAAACTGGTACTTAAGGCAACCCCTAATATTTCTGTGAATTTTCGACCTTCAAGATACGAAAAAACAATTCCCCAAATCATTCCCAAAGGAACTCCATTAAGAAACATAAAAATAACATTAAACGGTTTGGGAACCAAAGCAAATAAAACTAAAGCCATTTCTGAAATAAGAATTAATCCCAAAAGATAATAAGCTCGTTGGTTCGCTTTTAATTCTGAAACCACTTTAATTCCAATAAATTTTGAAAGTGCATAACCTACAACTTGTGCAATTATTAAAATAATTTTGTAATCAATATGAAACACTTCCATTCCTTCAAATGTGGCTACACTGAAGGGTTTTCTGAATGCATACATGCAAAAGTAAGCCCCAAATGATGCTAGTGAAGCGTTCAATACAAAAGGAATATTGGATTTTTTTTCTTTCATTTTATTTTTGATTTTGTACTATCATTAAACTTTCTTCTAAAATTCGTAAAGCTTCCTTTAATTCTTCTCTACTAATTGTTAAGACTGGGGATAATTGAAGAACATTTCCAGCCGAAACTTTAAAACTAAGTCCTTTTTTAAGACATGCATACATTACTTTTTCAGCCTCATCAGTCGCCTTTTCTTTTGTTGCTCTATCTTTCACTAATTCAATCCCCCACAAAAGACCAATTCCTCTAACATCACCAATGAGCGAAAATTTTTCTTTTAGTCTTATTAACTCTGATTGCATAAAAACAGCGTCGTCTTCCACTTTTTCTAGAAGATTATTTTCTTCAATGAATTGAATCGTGGTAAGCCCAGCTATTGCTCCAATAGGACTTTTTTCGTGAGTATAATGCCCTAAGGAGATAGAACCAAAAACGTTATATTCGTCTCTAGTAATTATAGCGGCTTGAGGAAAAATACCACCACCTAGACCTTTTCCCAAACACAGGATATCTGGTTCAATATCATAATGTTCAAAAGAAAACATTTTTCCAGTTCTACCTAATGCTATAGGAATTTCATCCAAAATCAATACAACACCATATTTATTGCAGAGATTTCGTGCCTCGTTCCAAAAATGTTTCGACGGTATTTGCACATCCGTATTTCTAATGGTTTCCACAATAAAAGCGCCAATATCTCCTTCTTTTGCAAAAACATATTCTAGATATTCTAAACATTTATTTTCATTATTTTCAAAAATACCACGATAAGTAATTGGTGGAGGAATTCGTTCAATACCGGGTAATAATGGTCCCATGTATTCTCTAAAAACAGATTCTCCTCCCACACTGATTGCGTCTAGTGAAGCTCCATGGAAAGAGTCCCAAAAGGAAACCACTTTAAACTTTTTTGTTATTGCTCTTGCTAATTTCAATGCAATTCCTACAGCCGAACTCCCGTTAGGTGTTAACAATATTCTATTCAAACTTCCGGGACATAAACTAGCTAATTTTTCTGCAAAATTTATGGCAGGTTCGTTTGTAAATCTTCTTGGAGAAAAAGACAAACGGTGTAATTGAGCAGTGATATTTTCAATCAGTTTAGGATTCGAATAGCCAATTTGATGTACATTATTGCCATGAAAATCATAGTATTTTTTACCTGAAACAGAGGTTATGCTAGCATCATTACAATCATCTAAAACATCCAGACAAGGCGTTGACAAAGCCTGATGAAAAAAATATCGAGCATCTTTTTCTAAAAGTACTTTTGTTTTTTCATCAACCGATGTTTCTAACCAATCTATTCGTGCTGACGTTAAATTGATATCGCCTTCGGTTACGCTATTTGTAGGGATTTCTTGTGCCATTCTACTATTTATTGAGCTGTTAAAATGGTTGTTGGTATAATCTGTTTTGGTATAGAATTACTTTTGTAAAACACATCTAACCAGCCATTACCACCACCATTGAACCAGCCAACTTGCAATGAGTAAATTCCCGGTTTCAATAGGATTTGACCACTTTTCTCTTTTACACCATGATCTCCGTCATTATTGGTTATCAATTTGGAATCAATCCATAATTTGCTACCGTCATCTGAGCGTAAATAAAAAGTGTAGGTATCTTGTTTGTCAATTTTAATATTAGTAAAAAACTGAACCACAGTATTATCCTTAATTGTAGCTTTTACTTCATCGGAAGTTATCTCGAAGGATTTACCTTTGAAATCAGGATTCAATTTTTCGACATTTGGTAAATCAGTCAAGTTATCTAAATAATAAACGGAATAATCTATGGGCTCCGTTGATTCCTTTTCTTTTATCCTGTAAAATCCTTCGGCCACCAAACTGTTTATTTTCCCTTCAATAAAAACAGCACTTTTAACCACTGTATTTTTGTTAATTTTGAAAGGTAGAGAATATAGGTTTGAATTTTTGGATGGCATAGTTCCATCTGTTGTATAAAAAATGTCTCCATTTGAGTTTAAATTATTTATAACAACTGAAGTTTCATTATCAAAAAGTCCACCCGATTTTTTATTAAACTTTCCTTCTGGAAACATTATAGGTTCCAAGTAAAGCGTTGTAACTGGATAACTATCTGTACCACTAATTCCATCAAATGCACTTAAAACGGGTTTTCCAATACAAGCAATAGGTAGTTTTAAACCAAAAGCATAAGCTACCGTAGCAGCATTATCGTATTGATAAACAGGGCTTGTTATTTGAAAGTTTTTCTTTATTGATTTTCCCCAAATAATAAACGGAATTTCCATTTCTTTCAAAGATTCTCCACCATGTCCGTGACCGATTCCTCCATGATCCGCAGAAACAATAACCATTGTTTCATTTGCAATGCCCGCTTTTTTAATCGCTTCAAATACAATTCCTAGTAATGCATCCGCTTTCTCAACTGATTTATAATACTCTGGACTACCGTGACCGTATTCATGACCTGCGTGATCTACATGGTCAAAATGGATGAATGTAAAAGTTGGTTTTTTGCTGACGATGTATTCGCTTGCGACTCGCGCAGTCTCCTCTTCTGTTTTTGGATTTACATCAAAATCAACAGCACTTTTTTCGAATAAACGTCCAAAACCATCCCAATGATAAATCGCACCAATCTGAGCATTTGGTATTTGTTTGTCTATTAAAGTAAAAATGGTAGGAAATAAAAAATCTTCACTTTGCACAATTGCGGGTAAAGTAAAATTGTCTTTTTCCCAATCATTAGAAGTAATACCATGTTGTTCCGGTCCTGCACCCATAATCATTGAAGCCCAATTTGTACTTGAGCTTGAAGGCAGCACCGATCTAGCATGAAGAGTAGAAGCACCTTCTTTCATGATTTTATGAAAATTAGGGGTCGCTGCATGTTCAATTCCATCAGGGCTCAATCCATCAAAACCAATGATAACGACATGCTTCGCTGGGGTTGATTTATGAATATTCTGAGAAAAACAAGACCACAGGGAGAAAATCCCTATGGTCATGAAATATTTTATTTTGTGCATCTTGATTATTTAAGCAACCACATTTTTGCATTTATATCATCAGATCCGCCATATTGACTAGTTAATGCTGCATTAACATTGACTTTATTAGTTTCAAATTCGCTTTGTGGGTATTTCCAACGTATTGGTATTTTTCCTGCATTATTATTTGCTGGACCAACATTAAAAGCTGGAATACCTGTTCTTCTAAAATTAAAATAAGATTCTCTTTCAGAGTTTTGAAAAAATGCAACATACTTTTGTGTTAAAATTTGCTCTAAACCTAAAGTATTATCTCCTTTATAAACTATGTTCGAACTTGCTAAAAAAGTATTGATGTCATTAGAAGGAACAGAATAAAATTCCATAGAAGCACTAATTCCTTGATTGTAATATGCAGCTGCATCACCTGAAATCCAACCTCTATTGATAGCTTCTGCAATACCAAACTCTTGCTCGGCAAACCCAATTAAAATATAATCTTCACCGCTGAAAGTGCTGTAATATCTTTTTTCGTTAGGATAAGAAAACTTACCTTGATCGGATGCTACTTGCATAGCTCCCTGATCATCACCTGTGTTTGCAGCGATATAGGCATTCAAGTTTAATGGATCAGCTGCGTTGAAATAAAATTGAGCTGGATCAGCAACTTTATAAATTCTAGGGTCATTATTTTGTTTCAAAAGATTCAAATAAGTTCCCGCTAAAATGTCTCTGTTTCTATTGAAACCATAGTTACTCGGGTTTAGTTCATATTGATTTCCATTTTCGTCAGCAAAATGACGTGACATACTATCGCTCATCCCCGTCATTAAAGGGTATTTTGATGGGTTTGACACAATCTGATTGAATTGATTAATAACATCTATTTCAGCTGTTTTATTACTCAATCCAATTAGAACTCTTAAACGAAAAGCATTAATCGTTTTTTGCCATTTGCTTAAATCTCCTTGGAATAAAAAGTCACCTTCAACATTTCCTGTTCCAACTTCTTTTTGTGCCAATGTTATTTGCGCATTAGAAGCTTCAAGAAGTGATAATATTTCAACATAAACATCTTTTTGACTGTCGTATTTAGGTTGAGTGATTTTTTCAGTGCCATTCGCTTTTAATGCTTCTGACATTGGAATATCCCCCACTCTTTTAGTCATATAGTCTAAAAAATAAGCTTTAAAAAACTTAGCCAAAGCACCATATTTATTTTTAGTATCTAAATTGGCAGCTTCTTTTTCCATTGCAGCAACATTAGACATTGTTGTGTAACGAAAAGGTGCTGATCCCCAATTGTAATCTTGATCTCCATAATAATCAAAAGATATTGCCCAAAATTGGTTGTCTCTTTGTGCTTCTGACCAAGGGCCTTCATCGCCTACATTATTCATAACTCTTAGCGCTTCTGTCAATAGCATTGATGGAGGAACGCTTGTAGCTCTGTTTGGATCATTGGCTAAGTCATCAAAATTAGTACATGAACTAACTAAGAAAATCATTGCAATGATTAGTACGTTTTTATAATTATTTATTGTTTTCATTTTTGTTCTTTTTAAAATTTAAAGTTTAAGTTAATACCATAACTTTTTACTGTAGGCGTTTGCAAAGGGGATGTGCCTTCATTAACAAATTGATCTAAATCAATGTTTTTGTTTTTAGAAAAGTATAATAAATCTCTACCTATCAACGAAACAGAAGCATCAGCTATAAATGATTTTTTTAGAAATGCTCTTGGGAAATTATAAGTTAAACTTACTTCTCTTAATTTAAAGAACGTTTTGTCTATTATATTAGCCGCAGTATTTCCATTATACGATTTAGCAAAATCTTGATAATAAATTTTTGTAGTATTTGCTGCAAAAGTTCGTGTATCAGATATAGTGTTTCCCTGTCCATCGGTAACTAAACTCCCTCCAGTTAAAACTACTCCATCAGTTACATACGATTTAACACCTATAACATCATTGGCTCTTTCTGGAGTATCACTACCTTCATGTGTACCACTTTGCCACATTTTTTTGTTTACGTAATTTTCAATTTTTCCACCATATCTTCCGTCAAAACTGAAGTTTAATGTTAAACTTTTATAGCTTACATTATTGGTAACCCCTAATGTCCAGTCTGGAGCTGTATAACCCACTTTCGTTTTGTATGAATTTGTAAGAGGCTTACCATTACTTCCAACTATTAGAGTTCCATCACTAGTTCTCATGAAATCATTGATGAAAAACCCGTCAACACGATCTCCAATATTTATTAAACCGTTATTGGTAATTCCAGCATAGACTTCTTTAAGATATTCTTTATAAGTAGACCAGTTTACATTAAAATCCCAATTGAAATTTTCACTTTTAACAGGTTTAACAAAGAATGAAACCTCAGTACCTTTAGTTTTAGTTGTAATACCGTTTTGTTTACTTCCAAGGTATCCAGATGTTTCAGAATAATTTAAATTAAAAATTTGTGGTCCATTTGTGTTTTCAAAATAAGTCACATCAAATCCAAATCTATTTTTAAACATTTTTGTTTCCAAACCAATTTCCAAAGAGGAATTAAAAGCAGGCTGTAGATTACTATTTGATAAAATCTCCCCAACATAAGCTGCACTATAGGTAGAGCCATTAATTGTAAAAGGATCTCTCAATCTATAAGTATCAAGGTTGCTATAGATATCTAATGAACCCCCTACTTTTGCAAAAGAACTTCTAACTTTCAAATAGTCAACATTAGGAATTTTAATCACTTCACTTAATACGGCACTTACACCAACTGATGGATAAAAGAAAGTATTGTTTTGTTTTGGCAATCTTGAATCGGTATCATATCTACCTGTAGCACCTAAAAATAAGAATGATTTATAAGACATATCTAATGAACCATACAAGCTATTGGTTTCTAAATGACTGTTGTAATTCGTAGGTTGTACAGGAGATTGAGTGTTACTCAAATTATACAAACCTGGAATAATTAAATAGTTAGTGCTCGCAAATGAATTTCTAGATTTTTCTGTGTTGTTATTTAAACCAACAGTAGCTTTTACATCAAAGTCTTTGAACGTTTTATTATAATTCAACATCAAATCTGAATAATTTTTGAATTTATAATCATATTGTTCTTTGTAATCTCCTTGTGCTTTTTCTCTACCATAAGTAGTCATGGAATAAGGGAATTTTTCATTTCTAAACAAGTTACTCAATGCCATATTAGTTCTCAAGACAACATCAAAATTGCTGTTGAACTTATGATTTAAACTAATTTGACCTGAATAATCATTTTTATAATATCCTTTTAGCCATTCGTAAGCCATGAAATAAGGATTGTTATAGCGAGTATATTCAAAACTTTGTTGTTGCAAACCTTCTTTTCCTTTTTGCCAGTAGTTTCTTAAATCTCTAACATCATAATCAGGACCACCCCAAATAATTATATTATATAAATAACTATTAGGTCCATATTGTACATTTGGATTGTTTGGTGAGGTTTGAAAATTAAAATTAGAACTGGCATCAACCCATGTGTTTTCGCTAAGATTATATTTACCTGATAAATTATAGTTGTAAATATTTAGTTTAGTATTTGGATTAATCCCTTTTTGATATGTGTTAGAAACTGAAAAACGAATATTTCCTTTATCAAATGTAGAAGCCAAAGCCAAGTTATTAGTAACTAGAAAACCATCTTCCATGAAATTTTTGAAGTTATTTTTTCCTCTAGCTAACCAAGGTGTAGGTATCAAATTACCGTTTGTATCTAATGGACTATCATATTGTGTAATTAATTGCCCATCAAATCTTGGACCCCATTGATCATAATCAGCATCATTAATTCCGCCACCTTTACCATCTTTAAAGGCATATTGTCCATAAGAACCAGGACCATAAGCACTCTGTGTATTAGGAATTGCATTAAAACCAGATTGGAACAATGAATTATGATTGTACTCCACAACAAAACCTTTCGTGTTTTTTGTTCCTCTTTTTGTAGTAATTTGTATCGCACCATTTCCTCCAACTGACCCGTATAAAGCAGCCGCATTAGCTCCTTTAAGAACATTGACACTTTCGATGTCATCAGGACTAATGTTATAAGTATCTGTTGCTAATGGAACACCATCTACAACTACTAGAGGACTTTTTCCACGCAATAATAATGTTGGACTGGTAAAAAATTCTGATGATGCCGCAACAATTAAACCGGATACTTTACCCGCAAGCGAGTTCATTACGTTTGCATCTCTTCCTTTTGCTAAATCACCTTGAACTTCTTGCACAGAATAGCCAAGCTTCTTCTTTTCTTTTTTAATCCCTAAAGCCGTTACAACTACTTCATTTAAACTTTCAGAATTAGCTTTAAGTACAATAACAGCACTTTTTAATTTCGAAGTGTTAAAATCTAATGAATTATAACCAATATAAGATATCGTTAAAATTTCATTACCATTTGGCAATTGAATTTCAAAATCACCATTTAAGTCAGTTTCTACTCCCGTAGCACTTCCTTTAATAAGTACAGTTGCCCCTGGCAAAGTTCCTTTTTGTTCATCGACTACTTTACCCTTAAAGGTAGTTTTTTGAGCCATAATTACTGATGCTGAAAACATCAATAATAAAATCATACAATTTTTTAATTTTTTCATCGGATAATTAAATAGTTACTATTAGTAAATTTCACAGTGCAAATGTGGCTCATATTTTACTATTAGTAAACTTTTTAACTTTATGAAATCTTTAACAAGAGTTTGTATTTTTGTTAATTAAATATTATCAAAAGGCGAGAACTCAATAAACAAAACAAAGTTTTTAGAAAGTTCAAAATCCATTTTTATAGAAATTGAGAATCCTTATAATTACAAAACAAAATTGAACCCAGCCAATAGACCAAAAATTAAAAGTATTTTGATTAGCGTGTTTTGCACTAATTTTAACGTTTTTTTTGTGATAATTGAGCACCTTATTATACTTATATAACAAAAGAGGTAATATAATAATTAAAAAACTGTAGCAATTATGTTTCTGTTTTCTATTCCAGAAATTAAATTTATAATACGAAAGTTAAAATAATATTTGTTAAACAACAAAAGATTTCTGTATAAAGGATTCTCAAAGAAACCACTCCCTTATTTAAAGTCTAATACTTGTTTAATTTTATGGAAGATCTCACTATTTTCGTAAATACCCGTGAAGAAATCCGAATGTGGACCATAACTAAATACAGGAACAAGTGTTCCTGTATGATCAAATGAAGTAAAATCACCCTCAATCATTTTTTCTTTTAAATTTCCTTGTGGAATACTAAAACCTGATGTTTCATGATCTGCAGTAATAATAACCAAGGTATTAGCCGTTTTATCAGCAAATTTTATTGCCTCTGTGATAGCTCGGTCAAAATCTATTCCTTCGGACACTATTCCACCTACATTATTCGCATGACCATTATTGTCGATTTGAGCTCCTTCGACCATCAAAAAGAAAGGTTTATTCTTCGACTCAAAGAAATCCAATCCATTTTTCGTAGCATTTGATAATAGTGTTCCTCGTCCTTTTAACACACCTGGCACACTATCCTCTGAGAAAAAAAAACCTACTTTTTCTTTTTTACTTTTCGCAATTTCATCTTTAGAATTTAAAATAGTAAAATCTGTATTAGAAAATCCATTTTTAAAATCAGATCTTCCACCACCCACAAAGAGATTTAGTTTACTATTGAGTAGATCATTTGCTATTTCCGCATCCATACTTCGGTCTTTTTGGTGTGCATAAAAAGCGGCTGGTGTTGCACCAATAATCGCATCAGTAGTGATGCAACCCGTATTAAATCCTCTCTTATTGAGGACTTCCATGATATTCTCAATCGATTTATCTTCGCTATCTACTCCTATTGCCCTATTGTGTGTTTTAATTCCTGTAGCAAGAGCGGTTCCTGCAGCGGCAGAATCAGTAATAAAATCATCTGCTGCCTGTGTCTTCAAAAAACCAATCGATTTTAATTGACTAAGCGTCAATTGACCACCATTTGATAAAAGTGCTGCTGAAATTTGAGAAAGTCCGTTTCCGTCTCCTATAAGTAGAATAATATTTTTTACAACAGTATTTTTCTTGTCAGACAAATAAGTGGGAATATATACCTTAGATTCTACTGTGTTGTAATAAATCCTATTCGACAAGCTATTCAGATAATGAGAACTTTCAAAAGGCATATCGGTATTTATAAAATCGACTCCGAGATCTGCAAATGTTTTCCAAGCTGTTTTTGAATCTGGACAGCCCCAAAATCGGAATGGTTTCCCGTAGCTATGTGCCTTGGTTATGGCTTCAGCAACTTTTTTGTAATCTTCAGCAGTTAGTCTGCCTTTTCCATTCCATTTTGAAAATTCAATAAAATTTTTACTTATTAAGGCTACTTTATCCCATTGTTCTTTTTTGGGTAAATCATCAAAGCTTTGATAATCAAATCGAATATAATCTGGGTATTGGGAATAGTCTTTTGCTTCTGGTTGATTTCCTGAAATCACAAAGGATAAATTTTTATTATAAATCAATTCAGGATAGTTTTTTAATACCGCTATCAATTTATTAATAGTAGAAATAGGTTCTGATTTAATATCTATCAATAATTGTATTTCTTGTTGATTTCCCAATTTAAGGGAGACTGTTTTTTCTAAAGATTGAAGATAAAGTGTTTCTATTGTGTGCTCTTTTTTTATATCCGCTTCACTGTGACAGGCATATAATATTCCTTCTTTTAAAAAAACATCAACTTCTATGGAATTGAGACCGTTGGTATAAGCATTCCAAAAAGGTGTTTTTTGCTCATAATCATTATGAGAATGTATTTTATAATGACTAACTCCTTGTGCAAAAACAAGTTCTAAAGAAGCGATTAAAAACAAAGTTGTTATTTTGAATAATTTTTTCATACTTAAATTTTTAAAGAATTATTTTTTTTCTCGGTTTTCTAAACGATTTTTATCTTGCTCTTTGCTCTCTCGAAACATATCTTCCTCGTCATCCATTTTTGTAGCTCCTTTAACTGATTTCCAATCAAATTTTTCGTCAAAAGGGCTCAATGCTTTTTGTGGACTAAAAATTTTGGAATTAACTTCTACTGCATCAAAAGGTTTATAGTTAGGTTTATTTGTAAAAATATCGTTCAAATCTGTAGCTCCTGCATCATATTGATTCAAGTAAGGAAGCCCTAAAATATTCCAAAAAGATTTAAATAAACTACCAAAACTATAATGTTGATGCCCTACATAATTTCTTTTTACCCATGGAGAAATAAGCATAAGTACACTTCTGTGAGCATCAATATGATCCACTCCGTTTTGGGCATCATCTTCGGTAATTACAATTAACATGTTTTTCCAATAAGGCGTTTTCGAAAGAAATTCCACAAGACGTCCAACGGCTAAATCATTGTCGGCCATATAGCTTTCTCTAAAAGGATATCCTGCCTCAGGTCGTTCATCTGCTCCATGATCATTAGGAATAATAACGGTTGTAAAAGAGGGCATGGCTTCCTTTCCATTCATCCACTTCGAATTAAATTCCTTTATAAATTGGCTAATCCTAAATTGGTCAGGAATATCCATATTGAAAGTTGGATACATTTTCGAAGTCCGGTCAAAAAGATTTTTTGGCATTGGAAAATTGACAAATTGCTTAATTCCCGTGTATTTATATTCTGCTTTGTAAAGTGCTGGTTCAAACATAATGCTAAAACCAAAATTATAGAAATTTATATTATGGCGTCCCAAATGATCCCATAAGGAACCTGCCTCGTTATAATCCTCTGGATATATAGCTCCCGCCGCTCCATTCATAGCAAAAATACCTGGCGCTTTTGAATCTTCTTTAAACTCTCGATTACCTCCATAACTGGAAGCAGTAGCTGTTTCGCACCATTCGTTGGGATAAGTGTTTGTCAACCATCGATGTCCATCGGCAGAAACATCAGAATCAACATAAAAATTATCTGAAATACTGAATTGGTTGGCTAAGGCTAAATGGTTGGGCATAACCGTAATATTAGCAATAGAATCTGTTTTTTTTCTGTTTGAAAAAGAAGCCTTTTCACCATAACGCGCCAAAGTTGCATCTCCATTCCCTTTTTTAAATTGACCAAAAACCTCATCATAGGTTCTGTTTTCTTTCGAAATAAATACGATATGCTTGATCGGACTTTCCTTTTCTCCCGGATAAAGTGGAATTGGATTAGTATCTCTTTTTTTTAAAATCGGATCCATGGTTTTGGTAAATTTAAAGTTATTTGAAATCACCTGTTCTGTCGTTTGTTGTAAAAGTTGATCATTTGGAATAGCAACCACTTGTACTGTACCTTTCATTAATGATCCAATGTAACTTCCGTCTTTACCAAGTTTATAGGAAGCTCCACCGTTAGGACCACTTCCAAAACCTTTTGCATTTGCAATAATCAATTTACTTCCATCCTTGCTTACTTCAATTTTCGAAGGAAACCAACCAGTAGGAATGTGTCCCATTACTTTTTGGTCAGAAACATTAATAACTCCAATGGCATTTATTCCTGCTTCGGCAACATATAATCGTTTTTGATCAGGGCTTAAAGCCAATCCAAAAGGAATAACGCCACGAAACTGCTTAATTCGAGAATCTGGTTTTAGTGAAATTGTATTCACAACCGAATCTTTTTCGATAGAAATAACCGAAATATTATCATTTGTTCCGTTACTGACAAAAACAAAATCATCAGTAGCTATAATAGAATTGGGACTAGACCCTCCCACGGCTGGAATTCCTTCTACCAATGCTCCTACCAAATGTCCCGTTTTAATTTTTTCAACTACTTTTGGTTGCTCTGAATTTTCGATATTAATTGCAAACACAGAAAAAGCATCAATAGAATTAAGTTCGCCTAAGCCTTTAATGGATAAGGAATCCTTTTCGATACCGTTTTCCATTTCTTTAGATCCATATTCAAAAGCAGGATAACTAATAGGTTTTATCTTGGCATCTTTTCCATTTCCGTCTTTTATAAAGGAGTATTCGAACATTCCCACATTGGCAACATAAGCCTTTTTTTCATCTGGCGATAAACAAATCCCAAACGGATAGCGACCAACGGGAACTGAATATTTAAGGCTTCGTGTTTCCGTATCCAAAACAACCATTCTAAAACCAATTTGATCCACAGCATAAAGTGTTTTTCCATCCTTAGTCAACTTCATATCTCCAATATAACCATGGCAATAATCGATTTCTCCGCTACTAAAGGAGCAATCTATAGAATCTTTTTTTATCCCTGTTTGCGCATCAAACAAATACACTTTGTTCTCTTGTCCTCCAGCAACATATATTGTTCTATTATCAGGAGCTATGGCTAACCCCATAAATACAGAAGCCAAAACCCCTTTGTCCGTATCGGGACCCGGAGGAACTTGTTGTACTTTAGGATTACCAGATAAAACATCTCGAATAATGGTAATGGATAATGGATTAGTTCCTGAATTTGCTGTAACTGCAATTGTACCGTTTGGGCTTAATGTTAACCCGTAAGGATGCGGAGCAGTAATTATGTTATTTCCGGCTGGTGTTATAAACCGACCATTAGGAATCACTGTTTTATTATTTTTATTAATTTTTGTAGTTAAGGCTCCACTCGGTGAAGAAATTACCCACAATGGTTTATTTAGAGTGCCATTTTTAAAGCTACATCCCCCAAAAATAAGAGAAAGCAATAACAATTGAAAAATTATTTTCATCATTGAAAAGGTTTATTTTAATAAAATGGAATTATAATACACATTAATAAGATTAATCATTCGCACCAAATATATATGATTCAGAGCACATTATAACACTTTGAACATCAACCTAATGTTATTATACAGTTAGGCAAATTGTTTTATTGGATATGATTAACATTTGAATTCAAAAAAACAAGAAACTGATCTTTGTACTGTGAATGGCTATGTAAAATGCGATGTCCTTATCATTAAGGAAAAGAATCACACTTAACTTGAAACACTATTTCATAATATACAGCTGCTTTTATTAAACCTAACATAACATAAAAACCTGAAATGATAATTATATTTGTTAACGAATTTTAAATCAAATTAAACACCTAAAAATGAAAAAAATATTTTTAACACTTTCCTTATTCCTAGTCATTTTTACTAATGCTCAAAAAACAGAAAACGTAATTATTATAACCACAGACGGATTTAGATGGCAAGAAGTTTTTAAAGGAATGGACGAAAAATTGGCCAATAATAAAAATTTTAATCAAGGCGATAGTCTTTCAATCTATAAAAAATATTGGAGCGAAAACAGTGTGGAGAGAAGAGAAAAACTGATGCCTTTTTTATGGTCAGAAATTGCCAGCAAAGGTCAAATTTATGGAAATAGAGATTTTGGAAATAAAGTAAATAATGCAAACCCATATTGGTTTAGTTACCCTGGATATAGCGAAATTATGACTGGAAATGTTGATTTAAACATAAACACGAACGCTTATAAACCAAATCCTAATTTAAATGTTTTGGAGTTTTTAAATAAACAACCCAAATTAAACGGAAAAGTTGCTGCTTTTGGAGCTTGGGATGCTTTCGATAGAATATTAAACGAAGAACGAAGTGGTTTTCCTGTTGTTTCAGCTTTCGATAAAATTGGGAAAAATAATCAAAGTACCAGTCAAAAACTTATTAATGATATGCTAGAAGATTCTTTCAAACCATTTCATCTTGACGAATGCCTTGATGTGTTTACTCATTATGAAGCTTTGGATGAATTAAAAAATAACAAACCTAAAGTATTATACATTGCTTATGGGGAAACGGATGAATGGGCACATGCAGGTCGTTATAATTCCTATTTAGACGCTGCAAATCAAGTGGATGCTTGGATAAAACAAATTTGGGATTTTGTTCAAAATGATCCACAATACAAAAATAAAACGACTTTGCTATTTACAACCGACCATGGCCGTGGCGATAAAGTGAAAGCAGAATGGACAAGTCATGGAAGCAAATTTGAAGGTTCTTCCGAGATTTGGTTTGCTGCAATGGGTCCTGAAATTGCACCTAAAGGGGAAATAAAAACAGATGGACAATTGTATCAGCAACAATTTGCACAAACCATTTCCAAATTTCTAGGCTATACTTTTGTTGCAAATCATGCGGTTGCAAAAGAAATTCCAGAACTAACGAAGTAATTTTTTTAGGCAAAACAAAAATCGCTTGTCAATATTTGGCAAGCGATTTTTTTATCCTTCTTTATTAGCTAATTGGCCACAAGCTGCATCAATATCTTTACCGCGACTTCTGCGGACTTTTACAACAATTCCGCCTGCTTCTAATGCTTTTATGTATGCATTTATTGATTCTTCAGACGCTTGTTGAAATTCGCCATAATCAATAGGATTGTATTCTATCAAATTCACTTTGCAAGGAACATATTTACAAAATTTTACAAGCGCATCAATAGAGGCTTTGTCATCATTGATTCCTTCCCAAACCACATATTCGTATGATATTTTGCTTTTCGTTTTTCGGTACCAATATTCTAATGATTCTCGCAAATCTGCCAACGGAAAATTAGCACTAAAAGGCATGATTTTCGCCCTAATTTCGTCAATTGCGGAATGCAAAGAAACGGCGAGCTTAAATTTCACCTCATCATCGGCTAACTTTTTTATCATTTTAGGAACTCCCGAAGTCGAAACCATAATTCGTTTTGGAGACATTCCTAAACCTTCTTCCGAAGTAATCATTTCAATCGCCTTCAAAACGTTGTTATAATTCATAAGCGGTTCGCCCATTCCCATAAAAACAATGTTCGATAAGGGATGATTATAATACAAACGACTTTCTTTATCGATGGCAAGTACCTGATCGTAAATTTCGCCAGGTTCTAAATTTCGCATTCTTTTTAATCGTGCTGTAGCGCAAAAATTACAATCCAAACTACATCCTACTTGACTTGAAACGCAAGCTGTCGTTCGAGTATTTGTGGGAATCAATACAGATTCGACTACCAACCCATCATGCAAACGAACAGCGTTTTTAACCGTTCCGTCGCTACTTCTCTGCATGGTATCTACTTTGATATGATTAATTACAAAGTGTTCTTCCAGCATCGTCCGAGTAGCTTTTGCAACATTAGTCATATCTTCAAAACTATGTGCGCCTTTACTCCACAACCATTCATAAACTTGATTTCCTCTAAAGGCTTTGTCACCATTGGCAATAAAAAAATCTCGTAATTGTTCTTTTGATAAGGCTCGTATGTCTCTTTTTTCGATTTGCATGGTGCAAATTTAATTTAAATTGTGGATTTGTTTATTTGATAGTTTGATAACTTTTCCAAAAAAATAAATTTAAATAGTATTTACTATTAAATCAGGAAACTATTGTCTTTTGAAAAAATTCCAACTTTCCAAAAAAACATCAATATCTTTAGGATTGTTATGTTCTCCATTAATAACTTTTAATAATACTACTTCTGGTTTGCTTTTTTGTTTAAAGGTATATTTTTCAATAGTTTTACCATCGGGTTCCAAATCGGGTAATTCTTCCATTGTTGGTTTTCCTTCGTAACCATTTATAGTAGCCCAATAATGAAAAGTTTCATCAGTTGAAATAACTAATCCTTTGTTTTTTGCTGAAATACCACCGTTATATGGATTTGTTAAATCATTGGTACCATTAATAATCATAACAGCTATTGGCATTTTCTTTTCGACACAATCCATATTGGAAGCATCGGGTAAATTTGCTACAATTGCAGTTATAGCTTTGAATTTTTCGGGCATTGTCATTGCTAATTTATATACCATGTGCCCACCTCCAGAAGTTCCAATTGCAAATATTTTATTGGGGTTGATTAAATATTTAGTTTGACAATAGTCGATCATTTTATTGAAAAAAGTATTTTCATCGATATTTTCAACATTTGCAATAGCTGGGGCATTTTTTCTACATTCATTCCAATTATTTAAATAACCATCTGGAAATAAGACGAGCAAATTTTCTTCATTGGCACTATTCAATAATTTTGACGCTCCTTTCATGGATTTAAGACCGTTACCACCAGACCCATGTAAAACGAATATTAAACTTGCATTAGTGCATTTTTTTAATGGTACATTAAAATGGAAAGTTCGATAATGGTCATCGATTAGAATAGAATCATTTACTACTTGAGCCTTAATTTGAACAAAAAATAAAAAAAAGGGAATTAAAACTAATGCTTTGACATATTTATTCATATGATTTAAATATCTTTAAAA
>Ga0209499_1000825_pt1 | contig 22552 bp, 46 predicted proteins | sample C_130208_EF_Meta_FD_187306 | JGI IMG/M metagenome (GOLD analysis project Ga0209499, IMG submission 187306) | Freshwater microbial communities from Lake Croche, Canada to study carbon cycling - C_130208_EF_MetaG (SPAdes) (version 2) | ecosystem: Environmental > Aquatic > Freshwater > Lake... | reverse complement strand
CAGCAGATGTTTTAGTTGAAGCCGTTGCGGCATTAGCTTTTGGTTGTTTAGGTTTATCATCTTTTGATAAATTTACAGACAGAAAAAACAAAACTGAAGAGTAAAAAATAACCCCCTTGATTGGGGGTTTTTTATTTAAGGTATTCTAACAATTTTTCTTTAACACCTGATTGTTTGATTCCTTCGTTTTCTCTTGGTGTGTGAACAAAGTTGGATAAACCCCACTTTTGTTCTCTACCTTGAGTATCTCTTTCACCTAGTTCTAAATCATCAATACAAGCCCAATGTGTGATTTCGGGATGGTCGGTTAGATATTGATGAACTTCTATACATCTTTGTTGTTCATACATCGTTCTTCTAACCCATTCAAACTCATCCGGTTTATCACAACCGATGTATCGTTTGGTGAATGCGATTGGGGCTTTTAAGATTCCTTTTGATAAAAAATATTCACCAAGTTCTTCTAATGTCGCAAATAATCTCCAATCAGAGGAAACTACAATTTCAGCTCCGGTTTGTTCTAACACATCATTTAATACTTTAACGGCTTTCTTATCTAAATCGTCAAATCTAACATCAAGGGGTGCCTCCGAATCGTTGAGAGCTTCCGGATTAAGTTTTTTATACTTCTTCCATTTTTTTGCTCTCCCACCCCAATTATTACTTAAACATAGGACTCCGTCTAAATCCAAAAATAAAATTGATTTTTTTTTGTCTTTTTCCATTTTATATGTTCTTAAATTGTTTTTAAATTCCACCTCCAAGTGTTCCTAAATATTTTTCATAAAGAGTATCAAGACGTTCTTTAGTTACTCTTTTTTCCTCCCAAGTCAAGCCATTAAAATCCGAAAACCATTTTGCAAAATCTATCGCTCTAAATCTTTCTATTTCAAACACTTTTTCTTGAGTATACCCTTGTTGTTTTTGTATTTCTTCTTTTAATATTTCAATTTTACCTGTAAGGTTTTCTAATGTATAGGGTTTAAACTCTTCATTAGGACTTGTTCTATAATGTAAAATTCCATTAATAATTTTTTCTTCTAAATACATAATATTTGTAGCACTTAACCTTGCAATCGGGTTTTATTTGTTTTAAATTCATTAAACCATTCTTTTTTATGTGTTTTTACCCACTCTTTACCATCAACTAATTTACCTGTAACACTATATGCTTGACCTTCGTTAAAAGCAATAGCAACTTCTTCCTCACTATAACTTCTTTGTTGTTGCCACTTTAAACCATCTAAAACACCAATTTTATAGTGATTCCAATATTCTGATTCTTCTGTTGAATATCTACATAATTTATCATCTATTTCATCAAATACCTCTTCAAGTGTTTCTTTATTCTTCATCGTTATATTTACTTATTTCGTCCCAAATTTCTCTTTTCCAAATGTAATTTTTATACTTAGGTATTATTCTTATTTCATACGGAATCCTTAAAACCGCCAATCTAACATCCGAAAAATGGCTAATATAATCTTCCATTCCTTCAGGAGACAAAGGTAGGTTATTTTTTCTACGATATATCAACCATTCTAATTTATGTTCCTCAATACAGAGATATTTTCTTCTTTCAATTAATTCCCACAATAACTCGGGTGTTAAAAGACCCAATTTTTCTAATGTAATGATTGTCCGGTCGGTTAAACTATTCAACGATTTAATATTTATACTCTTCCCTTTTGCTCGTTTGTAATTCAATTTTTTTAATGAATCAAAATTTCTAACTTTTATAATCCCTTTCATAAATCATATTTTATTGTAAAATTAAAATCATCTTCATCATCTTCTTCTTCATCCTCTTCTTCTTCATTTGCCTCAAGTATTTTTGAAGCACTTAAATTATATAGGACATCACCTAAACTATCCTGTGATAGGATATACTTTCTAATCTCGGGTATTGTAAATGTGTTTTGCATATTATATATAGGTATTAACTTTATAGGCTTCATAATCATAAAGATTTGCCGAGTAATGTGAATATTTTGGGTCAACCAAATATTGGATAATATTACCCGTCTTTAAATTCTTACTTTCCCAAATGTATTGACCGGTTTCATTTAATGTTGGTAATGTTGTTACCTCACATTTAATTCCAACCCCCAACTCATATTCATAATGAATATCACCAACTTTAATCTCCTCAACTATTACGTTTCCTTTTGTGTATGTTTTCATCTTATTAATTCTTTACAGATACAATATACAAAGTATTGGTGTCAAAATCAAACTCAACCCAAGAAACAATATGACTTTCTTCTTTCCACACAAAATGGTCGTCTTTTCTCGGTGTCATATTGTAAGGATTTGGAATATCAATAAATTCACTATCATCAATTTTATTGTTCCAATAATCTCTACTAATCACTCTTAATACTGTTTTCATATTCTATACAATGTTTACAATTATTTTTTTCTTTTTCTGATTGGTGGATTACTTTGTTATGATTACAATACCATTTCTTTTCGTAGGGGATAAAATTATTCCATTTGTCATAATACCCCGGATTCCACACTTTATCCATTTTACGATTTCAATATTCTAATTGCTCTGTTGGCACATTCATTTGTTAATCCATATCCGATGTCCAACGCATCCGGATGATTGATATTATTTCCCGTTCTCACAAAATTCCCTCTTTGGTGTTGTAAGAAATCATTATCATCATCAAAGATAACATATCGTTCCACCTCGGGATGTTCATTTAACCAATATTCAATTTCGTGACCTCTTTCAATTTGGTCTAACCATTCAAATGAACCCTCGTTGAATATGTCGTTACAATCCGGTGTGATATCAATTACCTCACCAGGTAAGTTTCTTTTTTCCCACATATCTTTCATCCTCTGTAATCCCCCATATCTCCAAGTGGATGATATTACAATCTTGGCCCCGGTTTCTTCAATAACTCGTTTAAGGTTATTGACAAATTGTGGCATAAATTGACTACCAAACTCATCGTGGTCGTGGGAGTAAACGTTCAAAACTCCGTCAATATCGAGGAACACTATCTTAATCTTTTCCATTTTTTTTCTTTTTTAACATCATATCATCCACATCACCAAACTTACTTAAAAATTCTTGAGTAAAACATTTAGGGTCAGGTATTAAATCCAACCTTGATGCCGCTCTTGCGGTATAATCTTGTTGTGTTGTTACCACAAAATCTTCAGTATTGTAAAACTTAAACCACTGAGGTTCTTTTACTTTTGCCGGTATGTAATTGTAAATTATGTTCACCCTATTCTTTATTTAATTGTTCAATAATATATTGAATACCTTTTTCAGTTAATTTATAACTATCAGGAAATTCTCCGTGACCATTACTCGTCATTTGTAAATGAGCGGGACTAACTAAAGTTAATTCTTTTAGAACTTTGTGTTGATGGATTACTCTTTTAACCCATCCTCTTTTCTCATCGTTAAAGACATCCTCAAGTTTTATTTCCTTAACCTCTTTAACACCTGGTTCATCATATAAACCCAATTCTTCATCAGATTCCATTATATCAATTAGATGTTGTTTTTGTTCATCCTTAACACCATCCTCATCATAAGTTAGTTCCGCATACCACACACAACCTGAATGATTTTGACCTAAATTATTTGGGTCAACTTCTCTTTCCATAGGATTAATCAATACTTCTTTAAAATCTACACGAGTATTCTTATCAACAAAAAGAAAACAATTCATATAACGTTGATTATTAGGTGTTAATTCTAATCTTTTTTGTTCCACTTTTTTAGTGTAACTACCTAATTGTTTTGGATTACCACCACTGTATGAAGATGTTGAATATTCAACAAACCATTTTCCATTTATTTTATTTAATTTACCTTTCATCTTTTACCCATTTTTCCCATTCGTAATACGCATTCATTTCATTATCCAAAGACCAATCTTCTTCTTTATTTTTTTCTACAATAAAATGTTCGGCAGCCAAACATCTATGTTTCCAATATTCCCAATCAAATTTTGGTTTAATTGGTTTCGCGTATTGAACATTATAATTAACGTATCCACCAAACCCACTAAATTCTCCGGTAACAACCTCATTAACAATTTCAAAATCAATTTCTTTATTAACAAATTTTTTAAAGAAATCTTCTCGTTCTATCATTGACCACCCCTCGGTGGCCTTTGGATGTAACTGAATTGACTCATACGTCGTGGAAACCTCATCAACGGGTTTATCATACCAAACCCACCAACCGGACGAACTAATTTTTAATGTTCCTTTCATTTCTTACTTATTTGATTTATACATATTTTTACCCAACCACATAAAACTACCGTCTCTGACACCCATATTTGCGATGAATCTTGCAAATAATGTCTTTGTGTGTAATATACCACTTCGGGATACATAGAACCCCCAAAACCTAAAAAATGTTTCCATAATATTTAATTTTATAGGACAAAGATAAACAAAAAATCCCAATAAAAAAATTTATTGGGATAAAAAAACATTTTTATAAAATGTTATTCAGGTTTAACTTCTTCAAACTCTACATCTGAAGCGTTTATATCTGATTCCGGTGTCTCACTCTCATTTACACTATTGTATAATTCCTGTGTAATGGTTTGGAACTTTTGGGTAAGTTCATCCATAAGTGTTTTACAATTTTCAACATCTTTATTAGAATGTGATTCTTTCAAAGAGTCAAGAAGAGTTGTTATTTCTGTTTTTTGTTCTTCAGAAATCTTATCCTCCAAATCCGTTAAAGATTTACCTGTTTGGAATATCAGGTTGTCAGCAGAGTTTAATGTATCCACATCCTCTTTAACTTTTTTGTCTGCCTCAGCGTTTTCTTCAGCTTCAGCCTTCATTCTTTCAATGTCTTCTTGAGATAATCCCGTTGAACCCTCAATTCTAATTGATTGTGTTTTGTTTGTTGCTTTATCAACCGCAGATACGTTGATAATACCGTTGGCGTCAATATCAAAGATAACTTCAATTTGTGGAGTTCCTCTCATCGCTGGTGGTAATCCATCTAAGTGGAATCTACCCATCGTTCTGTTGTCTTTCGCCATTGGTCTTTCTCCCTGTAAGACGTGAATCTCCACTGAAGGTTGGTTATCAACAGCTGTTGAGAAAACTTGTGACTTTTTGGTTGGAATCGTGGTATTTGATTCAATTAGTCGGGTTAATACACCCCCCATAGTTTCAATACCTAATGAAAGTGGTGTTACGTCTAATAACAATACATCTTTCACATCACCTGCCAACACACCCCCTTGGATAGCTGCTCCCAACGCAACTACTTCATCCGGGTTAACGCCTTTTGATGGTTCTTTACCGAAGAACTTCTTAACCGCCTCTTGTATTGCCGGGATTCTTGTTGTTCCACCAACAAGGATAACCTCATCAATATCAGAAACTTTAAGTTTGGCGTTTTTCAATGCCGTTTTACAAGGTTCAATTGTTCTTTTGATTAACTCAGATGCAAGTTGTTCAAACTTCGCTCTTGTTAATGTTTTTACCAAGTGTTTTGGTCCGGTCGCATCGGCACTTAAATAAGGTAAGTTGATTTCTGTCTGAGGAGATGAAGATAATTCAACCTTTGCTTTCTCAGCCCCTTCTCTTAACCTTTGTAATGCCATAGCGTCTTTTGAGATGTCTAAACCACCATTATCGTTCTTAAATTCCTCAACCAAGTAATCGATAATGACTCTGTCAAAGTCGTCCCCTCCTAAGTGAGTGTCTCCATCGGTAGATAATACCTCAAATACACCACCACCTAAATCAAGAACAGATACGTCGTGAGTTCCACCACCACAGTCAAACACAACAATTTTACTATCCCCTTTTTTGTCAAGACCGTAAGCTAATGCCGCAGCGGTTGGTTCGTTAATTATACGACGAACATTTAATCCGGCAATTTCACCCGCCTCTTTAGTTGCTTGACGTTGAGCGTCATTAAAGTAAGCTGGGACAGTGATAACCGCATCGGTTACTGTTTCACCCAAATAATCCTCAGCAGTTTGTTTCATCTTTTGTAAGATGATTGCCGATAATTCTTGTGGTGAGTATTTTCTATCGTCAATTTGAACTCTTGGTTGTGAGTTTTCATTTATAACTGAGTAAGGAACTTTTGTAATTTCGTTTTTACTCTCATTATAGGTAGAACCCATAAATCGTTTGATAGAAGAGATTGTCTTTGTCGGATTGGTTACCGCTTGTCTTTTTGCTGGGTCACCAACTTTTCTTTCTCCGTCGTTAATGAATCCGATAATTGAAGGTGTTGTTCTTTTTCCTTCTGAATTTGCTATTACAACCGGTTCGTTGCCTTCCATTACGGATACACACGAGTTGGTTGTTCCTAAGTCAATTCCAATAATTTTTCCCATAGTTTTAATAAGTTTTGTTTAAGTATATATGTTTATTTTTATTGTGTCAAGCACAATTCACATATTATCAAAATCGTACCAAAACAAAAAACCTGACATATTGTCAGGTTAAATTGTTATTATGTCAGGATAATATCCCCAAACTCAACTCCGTGTCTTTCTTGGAAGTGGTCTAATAGTAATTTTATAGGTTTGTCGTATCCTTTCTCAATTAATAATGTTAATGCTTTCAAATCGGCATCAATTTCATCTTTTTCGTTTCTAGGTCCGTTGTGATTTAATAATATATGAGCCACCTCGTGAGCTTCAATAAATTTCAAAATGTCTTTAGCATCTGATTTACCAACCAAAATCTCACCATCTATAATCATAAGATTTTCTCCCGGAACCATAAATCCAAATCCATATTGTTCAAAAAACCCTTTAACCTGTGAATAAAGTGGGTCATCATTAAAAACAACCACAACGGTTACATCATTTAAAAATTCAGATTGATATTCTATTTGAGTTTCTTTTTCCATACTAATAGTTTGTTATTTTTTTACAAAGATACAAAAACTATTTAATATCACAAATAATTAATTTTATATGTTAATAACTTTACCTTTAACTTTAACACCATTTGTTCTTAATATAAAAACTAATCTGTGGTAATCAACCGAATTAGTCATAGTTATTGAAAATGGTTCTGATACCTCAACATTATAAACTTCTTTTTGTTGTTTGGTTCCCGTAATACTTTTTAACGCATTTAAGTTTTCCTCATCCCAAAAGATATTTTCTTTAATTTTTTTTATTTGAGACTCTGTTATTCTAATTTTCATATTGATAAATACTTTGAAATTTAGTATCATTACAAAAAATTATACACTATGATTAAAAACACAACACCCTACATCGGAAAACTTAGATTAAAGTTTGAAAAACATCCCGAATACACCGGAAAAGATAAATTAAACAAAATTCATCTTAATTTAGGATTCACAAAATTGGTTTCAAGAATCACACCAAAACAAGATTTAAGTGGGTGGATTATAAACCCCCAATCTAAATATCTAATTGAGAGATACACCGGAGGTGTTATTGGATGTCACTCATTTGGTGAAAACAACGAACATAAATTACCAAACTCGTTTTTAACCAAAGATGGTAAATATGTTGGTGATATTGATAGAGGTTGGTGGTATTACAAAAACAATATGGTGGTTTGTGATGAGTATCCCCACGGTGTTGCCAAAGTAATGAATGAAGTGACTTATGTAAATCACCATTTATTTCCCGAAATTGAGGGATATCACGGATATACCCACAGAGGTGGAGCAACATTTAAAATTGGTGATAGATTATTTGACCCATCTTATAAACCACAAGAAGAAGATTACGAAGAGTGGGAATGGGCTGGATGGAAACAAAAATACGATAAGTTATTTAATGAAAGTGATGACTTAGATAAAAAATGGATGACAGAATCAGGAATTGGTTATATAATGCCATACACAAAACGAGGTAAAAAAATTATTGAGAATTGGGAAGAAGCTTTACAAGCATCCATCAATATGTCCAAGGACTTATCATAAAAAAAAACCCCTACTTTACAGTGGGGGTTTTTATTTTTACAGTACCTAATCAATGATATAATGGAATGGTGGTTCTGAATCTGAGCTAACACATTCATAACCTTGTTCTTCAAAATTATTTCTAGTACCATTTAAATTTATATACGCTAATTGAGGTAAATTACAAATATTGATGCCCGAAAAATTTGCAGATTCACAATCATGCAAAGACAACATTCTGATATCTTGATATTCTGTGTTAAGAGCTTCTAAAAATTTTCTAACAACTCTAGAACTTTTCCTTTTCAATATAATAACCGATTTATTATCGTGGTCTCTATCATCAAATTGTTCGTTCATTCTACGTGGTAATCTATCCTCATATTCATTATCTTCTCTATCGAAGTCGTCTATGTCATCATCACCATCACCTTTTTCTTCATTCATTAAAAAGTCAAATACTTGGTCAATAGATTCTTTTGCCGTTGATATATGGTCTTGAGCCCAATCGTGACCATTATCTAATATTTTACTAATCATCTCCGGGTCTTTTTCTAACAATATACCCATTTGTCTATGAATTTGTTCTAAATTACTGAAAAACATATATCTATCTGTTTCAGGTTCTTCTTGTTCTGAAATAACTCTTCCCGGTTTATAACCAAAAAGGTATTTCATATTTGCAATATCTTCGTTAATTAATTTCTTATCCATTTTTAATTGTTTTTTATTATAAATACTTCGTAATAATATAAAATTATTTTTTACTCTCATTAATTAATTCCTCAACATATTTATCTCTCTGTTCCATTAAATATTCGGTTCTCTCTATTAATCGTTGTCTTTCATCATCGGTAAGCTTTAAGATAATAGTTTCCTTATCATTAATCATTTTTTTATATTCTTCCAATTCACGATTAAAAGTCATATTTTGATAATACAGGATACCCACCAATAATATAATGGTAAAAGATTGTTCCTTTAATTTTGTAAAGAATGTGTCGGTAAATCCGTTAGGTTTAGTTTCCATATTATAGAAACCCCCATTTGAGGTGGGGGTTAGTTGATTACTTTAATAAGTTATAATATTCTTTGAAATGTTTTATTCTATCAGGCAAGCCAATTGTGCCACCATTTACTCTTTTGGTTACTGCCGTTACCGTTGCATCATCTGCTCCTTTATCACAAATAGACCATAATTTATTTGAGTCAAAGAAGAATGCGGCTGACGCTAATGGATATTTTGTTGCAACTAAATCAGGGTTTCCAATACAATCTTCACCAATGAATTTAGTAAAGTTTTTATAGTTATCTTTACCTGTCAGTTGGATATATCCACGTCCTCTGAATTTATACCCCTCTTTTGTTGATTCATCACCGTTACCCATTCTCCCACCATATACTTTTGACGCAATTTTCTCAGGATTTCTAGCGTAAGATTCTGATAAGTTACCGGGAAAGTATTTTGGGAATATTTTTTTAAGACCATCAGCAGAATAATTAACATTTTCTGACACAGCTTTAAATCCACCTGATTCGTGACCACATTGAGCCAAGAAATGAGCTAATCTTAATGGATTAGTAATGTTGAATTTTTTTGCAGTATCCGGAATCTGAGCAATTACCGACTCAGGGATGTGTCCTTTTAAACTATCAAGTTTAAATCCACCGCCTGTTGGAATTACAACATCTTCTTTAATTACTGAACTGAACATTTTTGACCAAGTTCCATCACCAACAATTCCGTCAGCGGTCAATCCATTTTTGGTTTGAAATTCTTTAACCAATTTTTCTGTACCCGGACCAAATGTTCCATCGGATGCCGTGCCTAATTTTGTTTGTAGTTTTTTTACGTCTTCACCTGTAGACCCAATTTTTAATAACATAATTTTTAAATTTACAATTGTTTATATTATAATAAATATCGTAAAATTTATTTGTGTGTTTGTTATAATTTGGTGTTGTGTGTTTATTATTATTTACTGTTGTTTATTAGTATTATCTTGTGTGGCGTATTTAATTCCCATAATTGTACCGACTATTGAAAACGCGTTAGTCAATAAAACACTAAACATATTACTCCAAGTGGAACCAATTATTTGTGTGTCTTGATTTGTTATAATTGCAGCCCAATATAATATTGTCGTCACAACCCCAACTCCAACTATGACACCCAACGCACATTTAACAATCATTTTTATTAATTCATTTTGACTCTTTTTCAATACCACTTCTAAATCATTTAAAGCTGCGTCTTTTTCTAATTCTATTGCGTTTTTAAGTTTTTGAGAATTTTCTAACTCAATTGTTAAATTATTTGTAAGTTCGTCTATTTTTTTCTTATTGTTTACTGACTCAGTAACATCAGTAGCAATTTTAACCACCTCAGTAATATTACCTTTACTATCTACCACAGGATTATAAGATGCTTGTAAATAAACTGTAGAACCATCCACTTTTTTTCTTTCAAATATTCCATCAAAAAATTTACCTTTTCTTAAATTATCCCAAAACTTAGTATATTCGTCAGATTTTGAATAGTCGTAACTCACAAAAATACTATGATGTCTTCCTATGAGATTATTTTTTTCATCGGATTTATACCCCATGGTTTCTAAAAATATAGAATTCATATCTAAGATAAACCCATCTGTATTAAAACTGATGAAGGCAGTACTTCGGTTGATAGCCTCTATTTGTTTCTTACTATTGACAATGTCTGTAATGTCAGTAGCAATTTTCATTATTTTAGTAATCTTATTATCCTCGTTAAAAATGGGGTTATATGTCGCTTGAAGATTAATAAGATTACCGTCTTTTTTTCTTCTTTCAAATTCTCCTTGATAATACTTACCACTTCTTAATATATCCCAGAATTTCTCATATTCAAATGACTTTGAATAATCTTCACATACAAAAATACTATGGTGTTTACCTATTAGTTCTTGATGATTTCCTTCACCATAACCCATAGCCTTTAAAAAAATATCATTAACACCTAATATTATTCCCGATAAATCAAAATAAATGATTGCGTTACTTCTGTTAATCGCCTCAAGTCGGCTTAACAATTCTTCTTTTGACAAGTTTTTCATAAATTATTTCATTTATCAATAAATATCAAAAAATAACAGTATAAACCATTTATTTTATTTTTTTTTAACCTATTTTACCAAACTTAAAAACAAAAAAAAAGGTTACTTAATAGTAACCTTTCTTGTAATCTTCTTGGTTTTAACCACCGGTCGTTTGTATTTTATTTCAACCTCATAAGGACCATTATTATTTTTTGATGTGTCATATCTCCAAATAACAGTTTCATCGGGGTCGTCATAAATTTGTTCCCACTTTTTTCCTAATTCTTTTACTACTTTACTCATAGGACAAAGGTAATAAATTATTCCACAACTTCCAAAACTTTTTGGTTTAATTCATAAGCTCTTGCCAATCTTGTTAAACCAATACCTGCTCCGAATCTTGGGAAGAAGTCCAAAGATAAAAATTCTTCCAATTCTTTCTCAACTCTTTCTTTACCGAATAGTTCAAATAATTTTTGAGAATAACCCCCATTTTCAATCGTGTAGAACATCTCTCTCATTTTTTCAACATCACAACTTCTTTCTGCGGAACCAATTGTTTCTTGACCAAAAAGGATAACATCCACTTTGTTAAAGATATTATCTGAGTTGTGTTTCATATTCCAAAATGGGTTTGTTCTGATTGGAAAGTTTTGTAATGATATAACCTCACTTTTTTCTTTCCACATTCTTGATTCGTGTTCATCCTCTAAAATAGACACTCCACCGTATTCTTTACAAACTTGTTCGTAATCTACGGGAACTGGTTCTGAAAACCCTAAATATTGTAATAATTCACGTTCTAATAAAAGTAACTGAATCATACCACCCTTTGATTCAAACTCAAACATTGGAAAGATTAATTCGTGACGACCCGGGATTGGGTTTTTTTCTTCTCTATAAGAAGTGGAAATACAGAATACACCATCCCATTCAGGATTTTTTAATAATTCATATTCCAACCACATTTGTCCTGTTTGTGGTAATGGCCAAATTTCTCCACCATATTCAAATGTTTTTACTGAATGTGGATTTTCACAAGCAGCTAAAATAGATAATCGTGATTGAGATGGAACCTCAATAAAGTTCTTATTAACAAAGAACGTTCTCATTTTTTGTACCAACTCGTGGTAAGTTTTTGTTTGTTTCATAATTTTATATTTAATTTTAATTGTTTACGTATGGGCAAAAAAAAGTCCCTAAAATAAAATAGGGACTTACTTGTTAAGTAATATAATTGTTCGGCGTGTATAGTTTATATCTCATCATTGGTAATAAATATACTATATTAAGATAAAAAGTCAATATGTTTTACTTTTTATTTTATTGGTCTAAATTAGTGTATGAACGATGAACAAAAAGCCCAACAGTACAGTAATCTAACGTATGGTTTCGATAGAATTGCTAATGAAATTGCCTCAATTAAAGGTGAAAGCCTTGATTTAAACCAAGAACAACTCAACAAAATTCAAAAACTTCAAGAACAACAAGGTAGAATTATGGCTCAGTTGCAACAGATTATGAATGGATAAAAAATAACCCCCAATTAAGGGGGTTTTTTATTATACAAACTCTACTTCGTTTGTATCCGGGTTCCAATCAATTGTCATCGGTTTTTGAGTGTAGATATATCTTTCATCTAAAACCGCAGTGTTAAAGTGGTGTGTGTCACCTTTTCTAACGTAACCTCTACCAGTATGAATATGACCGACATTATGAATTTTAGGACTTACAACCTGTAATCTTTCGGCCAATAACTCACAACCTAAATTATCATATCTTCTACCATCAACAGTGTCTAAAATACCAAACGCTGGTCCGTGAGTCAAAAGTATATCACAATCATCAGGGATTGCTTCCCATTTAGAGGCCAATTGAATTCCATTTTTGGGTAAGTTAAATGCCCAATCGTGAAACCAAGGTTGCCAAGGGCTACCATAAATTTTTACTTCTCTCTCATCACCAACTTTGATTACCAATTCACTATCTTGGAGATATGTGATTCCGGTGTAGAAATCTAAAATTTCTTTTACCTTATCAACATTGTCTTGGAAACCCCAATCGTGATTTCCGGCAATGAATACCTTGTGAGTGTAACCTTCTATGTTGTTAAACCACTTACAGAACTCTCTGATTTCGTGTTCGTAACCCATAGATGATATATCTCCACTATGAACTAGTAAATCTCCTCCCGGTAAATCTTGAGTAACTTGTTTGTGCTTATTGTGAGTATCGGAAATCAACGTCAATCTAATTTTTCCCATAATTTCTATTTTTTTACAAAGATAATAAAAAATTTTATATTTCTATTACTTCTGTTATTATTTCCCCAACTTCATAATATCCGGTTAATGATTCAAAATTTGGGGGACATACTGTTCCATTCTGAAACTGAATTTCGTAGTGTCTATCTTCCTCGGGTGTGTATTCCACCATCCCTTTTTTCAAAGCCTCATATTTATCCTCAGCTTCAACTTTAAATAATTTTAAGTCGTGGTCGAACATATTTAAAATCCCTACTACATAATTTTTCATATTTTCCTTATTTGTTATCGGCCATTCTTTGGTCTTGTATCTTGTTGAATCTCCTTTTGTGTTTTCCATTTTTTACTTAACGAGTTATTATACATTCTAATGAATCAATTATTGTCTTATAACTTTCTTTATCTTTGTGAGGGTCACCATACCCAATTGGGGGTTCTATTATAATCCCCCCTAAATTTTGGAACCTCTTATAGTATTTTGAAATTGATGAGGTCTTTATTCTTTTGACTCCACCCCAACCCCAAGACCCTTGGATAACATAAATTATTGAATTGGGGAAAGTCCGTTTGATTGTTTCCATTAATTTTTTAACCCCAATATCCCGATAATAATCATTAACCCCAATACATACTGAAACACTATTAACATCAGGAGATATTGGGTATGATGTTACCTTTTTGTTTAACCGGATAATACCAATCCCTGATTTTGTTAATCTTTTCACACATTTTATTTCTTTAGTGTATTTTGATAGATAAAATGTTTGAGAATCACCAATTAAAATATGTTTTTGACTGTACGAAAATAAGGTAAAAAAAAGTAATATGTATTTAACCATTATATTCCGTGTTTTTTAATCCTTAATTCTTTGAACCGTTCATCATCTTCGGGACTTCCATAACCCCAAGTTAAAACGTATTCAAGGGTAATTAACTCTTTATATTCCTCAACGGTTAGGTTTCCTCGTAGTTCTTCGGCAACTTTATTCCAAACTTCATCAAATGTACTCATAATTTAAATTTAAATATAAAACCACCAGCGGTTTTTTGATTATTATGTAAATTACTTGAAATTGAGCTATTACGTATTTCCAATTCATTAGACGCGGTTTTAGTACTATCCCATTCTCTAATAAATTCACCGTCTTTTGTATATTGTAAAATTGGTTTATAGTGTTGAGGTGCAGGTTTTCCAAATCTTATAGAATGGTTTGTTTCATAAAACTCTTTCATTTTACTCGCAGCATTTTCACTTCTTTTTTTTCTTTCTTCATCAGTTAAACTATCCCAATATTTTTTAACACCTTCTCGTCGTTTTTCTTTTTCTTTTTCAGCGTTTTCACCGTGAAGTTCATCGTAGGTTTTATCTTTAAAAAATTCTTGTATTTTATTTTTACTTTTTTCCGTATGGTGTTTTTTAAATCCTTCACCACCATCCGTTAAATTACATAACGAACCCGTTTTATTCGATATTTTACCATAAAGTTTTATTAATTCCTCTTCTTTTTCACAAGCTTCCTCCCAACTGATATTATCGAACAAAATATCTACAATATATTCAGTTTTTTTTATTATTTTATACCAAAGATAATTTCTTTTATATGTGACATAAGCTCGTTTATAGTTATCTAAATGAGAACCAATACCGATGTAAAAAATTTCATTATTATCTAATCTTGTGTGTTTATATACATAAGCCATTTATAGTTTTTACTATAAATAGTTTGGAAATATTGAAAAGTGGTGGATTTATTAAAAAATCTCAACTAATCCCACCATTTTTCAATTTCAGACTCCATTATTTTAAATAACAATTTTCTTGCTCTATCGTGGTTTATATGACCAATATTCATCGCAATTCTTTGTTTTTTATCAGTACTGACATTATCGTGGTCTCCTAACGAAAAAATACCTTCACCATTTAACACTCTTTTGTAAATTAATGGGTATTTTTTGAAATAATCATCAAAATTCTCTTCCAATAATCGTGATTCCCAAGAAGAATATCCCGGTTTTTCAGGAACATCGTCAAACCAGTGTTTGGTTTTATGAAAATCCGAATATTCGGAAGAATAAAAATCATCTTGAACCAAACCCATCAATTTTACACATAATCTCATTACTTTAGCATCTTGTTGAGCTCGTGTATGAAAATCCCTACGACTAATATAATCGGCTTGAGTGGTTAATTTATGTTTCATTATCTCAAAAATGTAATGACTATCCCAATTTCGGTCTTTCCATATAATAGGAAACCAATAAATTAGGTTTTTCACCCCCGTTCTAAACATTTTAAAATAATGCTTACCCTCGTGATTCCACCATAGTGGAATAAATCGTAGTTTTCGTACAATCCAAGGTTTTTTTTCTATTTTTTCAGCCCACTCGTCAAATATGTCTTTTTCCGGTTCCATTTTTAATATTTTTTTACAAAGGTAACACTTTTTCTCTCTGAAACAAATAATTTTCAGTAAAATCTCGATTAAACAGGATTTTTAAATCTTCAGTCATCTCAAAACGCCATTTATTTAGAAAATTGTTAAATAAATTGACACAACATTCAATATGTTTATCTGTTTCAGAAGAAAATAATACTTTATTAACCCAATTGAACTCTTGATGAATAGTATATAAGTCCATTACTTAAGATTACCCATTTTTGTAGTCATATCTGACAATTGTTTCATCATTTCATTCATATCCGGAATATTTCTAAATGGGTTCGGACTTTTAACCCCATTACCACCAAAAGAATTAGTAGGAAACCCCTTTTTCATATCCAAAAATGATGTGAATAGTTTTCTCCCATATTTATTCCACCATTTATAGATTAATACTATTGTGACAACTTGGACAATCACGAAAATCGTTAAAATTACATTTAAATACATAGTTTTTTCTTTAATTATAAATAACGATTTAATATAAATCAAATCTTGAATTGGATAAATCAATTTTTCCAACTATATTTAATAATATGAAGAAAGCTTTTGAATTTTTTATAAATGTTGTCCTAAAAGACGACCTTGAACTATTATTTGGTGTAGGTAGCGTCATTGTGGTTAATTTTATCCAATATTCGACCAATAACAAATGTTTTACTGTCGACTGTAAGTTACTCACAACCGACCCTGAATTATGTATTGAGTCATTCCCGGTTGGATTGGAACATTTAGTGATAGAGAGTTGGAAATATATGGGTAAAGAAGAAAATGTTAACCTAACATCAACAATTGATGTTAAATAAATAAAACTAAATCATCTTGTATTAAACCTTCATTAACAAATTGGTTAAAAACATCTTGAACAACTTCCGAAAATTCTATTTTAGGGTCATTATTTTTAATTTTAGTTACTTCATTTGAGAATTTTTTAAATACTCCTGAAATGTGAGCAAAATAGTACATTTCTTCAACGTGTTCTTCGTTTGACATATGATTGGAAAAGGTTTTAAAGGGTTAATTACAATTATAATTATAATAATAATTGATTTTTATTCAACAAGATTTGATTTTTATTTTTATTACTCTTATTATTGTAAAAAACATTTAATTTATGAAAAAAGTAGAGACAACAAGTAAAGTAAAAGTACATTACACAGGAAGATTAGAAGATGGAACAATCTTTGACACATCAATCGCCGAAGGTCGTGAACCATTAGAAGTTGAGTTAGGATTAGGACAACTTATTAAAGGATTTGAATCAGGTTTAATCGATATGGTTGAAGGTGATAAAAAAACTATCGAACTTTCTGTTGAAGATTCTTACGGTGAACCAAATCCTGAATTTATTAACGAAGTTCCAAGAGCAAATGTTCCTGAAGGAATCCAAGTTGGGGAATCATTACAAGGTAATGGACCTCAAGGACCGGTAAATGTGCAAGTAATAGCGGTTAACGAAGAAACTGTTACTTTAGACGCTAATCATCCTTTAGCAGGAAAAAAACTAATCTTTGATTTAGAAGTTGTTAGTATCTCGTAATGAGATATTAACAACTTTTTGTTTTTAAAGTTTAATAATTATTCATACATTTTTTTCTCATCCTTTGGGTGAGATTTTTCAAATTTCTTAATTATTGAACCTGATTCAGAATTTGCCTCATCTTCATTCTTTCCACCAATATCAGGACCTTGTTCCCGATTTAAAATAGTTCTTTGGTATTCGTGAACCCATTCGTGAGCAAGTGTTCTTAAAATGTCTCGATTCATTCTACCTTTAGACAAGATTATTAACTCATTTTCTGAATTTCTTTGACCGGTAGTCATATTACCAATTCTTTTTCCAACAAACTTAATTATTATATTATTTTTTAATGGGTAAGATTTTTGTAGATATTGGATAAAGTCATTATAAAATTCATAATTCTCTTTTGGGACATCCGAATCAATATGTTTAATCGTTATTTTCATATTTATAAATATATTAAAATATGATAGTATTTATAATAAAAGAAAAATTGATATGTCAAAAAAGATATTAATAACCGAAGAAGAAAAAAATAAAATCAAATCGTTATATAACATTAACGAACAAGGTGCGGGAGACGCACTTACAAGTTTGTCCGACACAATTGTTGACATGCTTAAAACCGGTAATTTTGGAAATAATTCAAAAGGTGGTATTGAAACATTTGATTTAAGTAACAATACAACACCTGATGATAATTTTTATAAATCAGTTTTAAAATGTTTAGGCGCTGAACCAACTAAAAGTAATATGTTATTTATGTATGCTTGGAGACAGTCTGAAGGTGGTAGAGCTAAAAACAACCCATTTAATACTACAATGAAAATGGACGGGGCAACAAATATTTCAAACACTTCAGTCGGTGTAAAAAACTATCAAACACCTGAAGATGGTATAAAAGCTACGTGTAAAACATTGGTAAATGGAAGAAATAAATATGGTTACGATAAAATCATTGACGGATTTAAAAATGATGTTGGATTATCCAAATTAACTGACGCGGTTATAAATTCAAAGTGGGGAACCAAAGATTTATTACGTAAAGTATCCCAAGGGTATATTGCCGGTAATTCACCAAAACCACATCCAATCAATAAAACAGAAATTGCTTAAAACAACAAAACCGACATTAAGTCGGTTTTTTTATTGTAATAATGTTAGTAAAATATAACTTAGTTTGTATCCGGTGAATGCACCTAAAGCGGATGGTATCGGAAACACAATTAATTTACCCAAATCAGTTACATATTTTGGTCTATTAACAATTTTACCCATATAGAAGTAATATACGATGTATCCCATCAAAACAGCAATATCTGTTCGTGTAGCAATAAAAACAACTAAGGTAGCACCTAAGAATCCAAAGGTAAAATTGTCCCTTACACCCTCCCAAACTTCTTTATTAGTTGCACTTTCATACTCCTTAACTATTTTCTTAATTTTTACTTTATTCTTCTTAAAGTAATTATTCTCTACCGATTCGGTATTTTGTTCTTCCATCATATAAAGTTGCTATATTTATTTTTCTTTCGTCAATCTCTAAAAAACCATTATCTTCTAAAAAATCAAGTTTAACTTGTTTGTTAAGTTCTTGTAAATTTTGTTCATCTAATTCTGTTGTTGTGAATTGTTCGTTTGTTAATTCACATAAGTAGAAGTGGTGTGTTACATCATATGTCTTACCTCTATAATCCATTGTGGATGGTTCCGACATTAGTTTCATTTCTTTTCCGGTTAATGGACTTTTCATAATAATATTTCAATTGTTATACCTGCCGAACCTAATGATAGGTTGTAGGTGTTATATCTGTTATCGTTTAACCAACCATACTTTTTGAAGTTAAAGATAACAACATCTTTTCCTTCGTATTGTGCATGAATGTCATTTGTTTGGTAGTCAATTGCCGGATGAGACACAAACCCATTTTTAACCGGATTTATAAACTCTTTTTCCAATTCGTGTGTCTGAATATGAATTAACATTTTTAATTACTTAAAGGTGCTTTAATTGTTGGATGTGATTTATAGTTCTCAATTTGAATATCATCAATTTCATAACATCTCCAATTTGGTTCCATACACCGATAATTGGGTAATTCTTTTAATGTTGGTAATGGATAAGGTTCTCTTGTTTGTTTCTTTCTTTGTAAGACTGTTATAACTCTTTTATCATTTATATCCCACCACTCTTCATTACCGTATAATGAACGAGCATACTCAACTTTTTCATCATGTGTCAATTCTCTTCCAATCTGTTCTTTTGCTTGTTCAATATGATTTGAATATAAATGAACATCACCTAAATTTCCAATCAACTCATCAGGAACCATATTAACTTCTTTTGCAATGATTTCTAATAACAATCCATAAGAAGCAATGTTGAATGGTAAACCTAAAAATGTATCTACTGAGCGTTGATTCCACATTAATGAGATTGCTCTGGTTGGGATGTTTTTTGAATCACAAAGTTGTCTTTGGTCTTCAGTCATCCATTTTAATTTGTCTCTATCTGGATTATCTGGGTTATACCAAGTTGGTCCATCATTTGTCCCAAATCTTATATGATGTTTTTGTGAACATATCCATAATCTCTCACCTTCACTCAACTCTCTCGTATAAACTTGAAATCCATAATGACAGGGTGGAAGTACCATTTGGTCTAACTCACCTACATTCCAAGCATTTACCATTAAACGTCTTGAGTCTGGGTTTGTTTTAAGGTCGTTGATTAGGTTTTGAATTTGGTCAATATGTTTAGTTTTAACCTCATAATGATTTTCACCAAACTCATCATATTTAATTTCAACTCCTTCCCAACTTCTCCATTGTTTACCATAAATTGGACCTAATTCACCCCACTTCTTAGCAAACTCATCATCTGTTTTGATTTTGTTGATGAATTCTTCTTGTGTGTATAAGTGATGATTAGAACTCCCGTCGAGAAAGAAATTTTCTTTCATCCACTTTATATCTAAACAATTTCTTAAATAGTTCTTGTAACAGTCACCATCCCAAATATGACAATCGTTATCAACTAAAAACTTAATGTTTGTATCACCTCGTAAGAACCAAAGAAGTTCTGTTACGATTGTTTTGAATGGCATTTTTTTGGTGGTGAGTAGTGGGAATCCTTCTGACATTTTATGTCTGATTTGTCTTCCGAATACGCTAATGGTATCACCATTTCTTGTTTCTTTTTTCACACCATTCTCTAAAATATCTTTTAAGAGGTTTTGATAATCTAAATCTAATTTATTCATAAGTCCCATATACTTTTTCTTTTTCGTCTTATTTTATTGAGTAGTAATTTTAGTATCATCACTATCACTTGTATCTTCTTCTTCATATTCTACTTCCGTATTATGTTGATACCACATCGGATTTGGTAACCCACTATAATGGTCCCATAATTCATCGTCAATTACTTTTGGATTATTCATCATCCCACTCTTTTTCTCGTCCCTCTTCAACTTTTTTTTCAATATAGTTTCTAAGTTCTTCCATTGTTCTTAAAAACTCTAATCTCAACCGGTGGAATTCCTCATCTTTGATTTCATCCCAATGACTATAACTTTCAAAACAATAGTCGAATCCTTCTTCATCCATTCTGTATCTAACGGATTCCCAAAGTTCCAAATCATCTTCTTCTTCTTGTTCCAAAGATGCCAATCCCAAGAAACTTCTTAATTTTTCGTCAGATGGTCTTGCATTCTCGTGTTCGTTTGGAATGGTATATGTTCTTCCATAACTTGTTGTTAGAGATTTACCACCATTCATAATGTAGATTATACCTTTTGTGTTGGTAAATTCAATTATCTCGTGGTGGTCATCCACGATTACGTAATCAGACGTATCAATCTTGTATGCTCTGAATGTGTCTCCCTCAAAATTTAATAATCCTAAGTGGGGTTTTCTGTTTTTATTCTCGTATTTCGCCATTTGCGTGTTTTATTATTGTTCTGTTTATTTTTCCTATTTTATTGAAACTATCCGCCCATTCTGCGTGGGTTTTTGCCTTTCCGAACATCTCCAAATATATCTCTCTCGACAAAGGTAGTAATTTTGAATAATATTTCCAACTATTATAGTCAGGTTTTTCCAAAATTGTTTCTATTGGTTGATTTATGAAGGTTGTTATTTTCTTATCCATCGGTTTCTTGTTCGTATAATTCTTCAACATCTTTTTCAAAGTAAAAATGTGTTGGGTCATTGGTTGTTTGAATTTCTTGGTAATGTTCCTCCACCTTCAGGAATAACCAATCTTTCTGATACTTTGTTTTTGTCATCCCCATTTTGTAGTGTTCCTCCACCACATCGTTTTCTAGAAAAATCCCCGAAAAGGTTTTTGTCATCCCCATTTTGTAGTGTTCCTCCACCCATATCTTTGTGATGTCCTTAATTTGTTGATTATCCATACCAAACATACGTTCAAAAAACGACCAAATTTCTCTATAACTCACATAAAAATACCCACTTTTTATATTGTATTGCAAGATACATTTCCCATCTTTCATATGAAAAATATAATCAGGGTATTTTTCCATATAAAATGGTTCCATATGGTTGTAATTATCATTCAACCACTTAATACAAAGTTTTTCTAATTTAGTCATTACTCTCTTTATAAATTTGATAATCAAAATACCAAGGACTTGGGTCACCTTCACTTTCGTTTTTAACAATTTCTTCGGCAGCAGCCTTAGCCTCCTCGTAGCTATAATACGATTCCATAAATTGACTGTGATTCACATCAATAAAAGGTTCCCGGTGACTATTTCTCCAAACTATGATATACATTACTCTTCAGTTTTATTTGGGTTATTATTCTCAATTATGTAAGAGTCAAATCTGGTTAAGATATATTTAACACCATCTATCTCAACTAAAAACCTAAAATACTTTATTGGTAATTCAGTCGAGAAAATTTCATCTGATATACCGGTTGGTTCTAAACTACTTATTTTAATTTCCATAATTACTCAACAATATTTTTTCTCATACCACCCCACGTTTTATTAAACTCATCGTCAGTTCTTAACTTATCAATAAATTCATCTTTCAATAACAACTTACCGTGAAATCCGTGTCCCATCATCGTTTCAGTTTTGGTTTTATAGTTTTCATACAAATCACCCCACATATCAATATAAACTCCCGGACCTATATCAAATAAAGGAAATTTCTCACTTCTGATTTTATATTGTTCTCTAACCCACTCCTGTCTCCCATCATCAATCAAAGTTCTATTAACAATCTTATCAATCTTCTTGTCAATTTCTTCCAATAGTTTATCCGGCCCTTTATGACGGGACATATAAAATATATCGTTC
>Ga0209499_1000823_pt1 | contig 22597 bp, 21 predicted proteins | sample C_130208_EF_Meta_FD_187306 | JGI IMG/M metagenome (GOLD analysis project Ga0209499, IMG submission 187306) | Freshwater microbial communities from Lake Croche, Canada to study carbon cycling - C_130208_EF_MetaG (SPAdes) (version 2) | ecosystem: Environmental > Aquatic > Freshwater > Lake... | reverse complement strand
CCAACTTCCGGCCGGCGTCCGCGCCCGCACCACCTTCGTGCTCGTGTCCTTTGATGTCGCCCACGACACGGCCGCCGTCCTCGCCCAGTATCGCGCGCAACGCTCGCTCGACGGCCAGTGGACCCTGCTCCACGGCAACAACGATGCCGTCCGCGAACTCGCCGCGCTCCTCGGCGTGAAATACAAGCAGGAGGCCGACGGCATGTTTTCCCATTCCAATGTCCTCACCCTGCTGAACCCACAGGGCGAAATCATTCATCAGCGCATCGGGCTCAAGGGCGGACTCGACGAAGCGGCCGCCGCTCTCGCCGCGGACGCCAGGTAATCGTGGCCGCCGCTTCATTTCCGATGAAATCTTGGATCCCCCTGCTCTTCATCTGCACCGCCGGCCCGGGCTTCGCGGCCGACGCCGCCAGTCCGTTCGCTGCCGTGGCGGGCGGCAAGGTCTCGCTCAATTTACGCCTCCGCTACGAAGAGGTGCAGCAGACCGGCTTGCTGGACGGCGAGGCCCTGACGCTGCGTGCGCGACTCGGCTTCACCACCGCGCCCTGGCAGGGCTGGACCGCCATGGCCGAGGCGGAAAACATCACCGCCGCCGACGGCGACCGTTACAGCCAGGCCGGGATCAATTCCGGTGGGGCCGGCCACGCCGTCGTCGCCGATCCCGTGATGACCGGGATCAGCCAGGCCTGGCTCGCCTACAAGACCACGTCGGACGCCGCCACGCTCGGCCGCCAGCGGCTCGTTCTCGACAACGCCCGCTTCATCGGAGACTCCGGCTGGCGCCAGAATATGCAGACGTTTGACGCCTTCGTCCTGCAGGACAAATCGCTGGAGAAAACGACGGTCACCTACGCCTACCTCCAGCAAATCAACCGCGTCTTCGGCCCCGACCATCCGCAGGGCAAATGGGCGTCCGACTCCCATCTGCTCAATGCGAGCTATGCGGGCCTTCCGACCGGCACGCTCACCGCCTACGCCTACCTGCTCGATTTCTCCAGTTCACCCGCCAATTCGTGCGCCACGTACGGCGCCAGCTTCGCCGGCACCGCGAAACTCACGGCCGATTTCAGCTTCACGTACCGCGCCGAGGCCGCCACCCAGTCCGACTATGGCGCCAGCACGCTCAACTACCGCGCGCACTACACCCTGCTCGAGGCGGGCCTCGCGCTGAAGTCCGCGAGCCTCACGCTCGGCGGCGAAGTGCTCGGCTCGGATCACGCCGTCGGTTTCAAAACGCCCCTCGCCACGCTGCACGCCTTTAACGGCTGGGCGGACCTTTTCCTCACCACCCCCGCCGCCGGTCTCCGCGACACCTATCTCAAGGGCACAGCCAGCCTGCCCGGTGCCTGTGCCCTCGTCGTCGTCTACCATCAGTTCGACCCCGAGGTCGGAGGCCCAGATCTCGGCCACGAATTTGACGTCCAGCTCAGCCGCAAGTTCGGCAAGGCGGTCACCGCCCTGGTGAAATTCGCCGACTTCCGCCGTGAGAGTCTCACCCTGCCCATCGTGCAAAAATGCTGGGCCCAGGTTGAGTACGTGTTCTGACCCCCCGCCATGAGTTCACCCAAATTCAAGATCTTCGATGTCCGTCCGCTGCTCGCCCGCGGCGAGGAGCCCATCAGCCTGATCCGCGCCCGCGTGGACGCGCTGCCTCCCGGTCACGGCCTGACGGTGATCGCGCCGTTCCTGCCCGCCCCGCTGATCGAGCTGCTCAAGAGCGAGGGATTTCAGTCCACCATGGAACGCTGCGCGGATGGCAGCTGGTCCGTCAATTTCTGGCGGGAATAATCCGGCTTTTCATCATGAAGAAAAATACGCTGCTCTCTCCCGCCACTGCCGGCACCTGCTCGCTCTTGGCCCCCGTGGAAAACGTCGCCCACGGCATCATCAGCCGGGCGGTGCTCACCACCCCGGCGCTGCGGCTGACGCTGTTCCATTTCGCCGCGGGCCAGGAACTGTCCGAGCACACCAGCAAGGCGCGCGCGCTCGTGCAGGTGCTGAGCGGCACCTGCCAGTTCACGGTGGGCGCGGACCGGCACACCCTGCGGACCGGCGACCTGCTCCATCTGCCCCCGGGCGCACCGCACTCCCTCACGACGGCCGAGCCGTTTTCCATGCTGCTGACGCAGGTGACCGAGCTGGCGGCAGGCGAATAAACCGGCGAGACTCACGCTGCATGGAAAACCCCGCCGACCTGAAACAATGGCGCCAGGACCAGCGGGCAGCGCTGCTGGCCCGCCGCCAGGCGAGCACTCCCGCGGAGCGCGCAACCTGGAACGACGCGATCACCGCTTGGCTTGAGACCGGGTTCCCGCTGCTGCGCGGCCTGGTCGTCGGCTTCTGCTGGCCCTACAAGGGCGAGGTGGATCCGCGGCCACTGATTCACCAGCTGCGCGCGCACGGCACCCGCGTGGTGCTGCCCGCGGTCATCGCCAAGGGTCAGCCGCTGGAGTTTCGCGAATGGTGGCCCGGCGCCCCGATGAAAGCGGGATCGCTGGGCATTCCCGTGCCCGAGGGCACCCCCGTGCTGCGGCCCGACGCCGTGCTGGTCCCGGCCGTTGGCTTCAGTGCGCAGGGCTGGCGGTTGGGTTATGGCGGCGGGTATTTCGATCGCACCCTCGCGACCCTGTCGCCCCAACCGCTCAAGATCTGCCTCGCGCATGAACTGTCCCGGATCCCCACGATCCACGCGCAGCCCCATGACATTCCGATGGATTTCGTCGTCACCGAGGCCGGCATCCAGGCGGTCGAGAACGGCGGCATGGACCGGATTGATCCGGCCGCGTGCGCCCGGCGCGCCGCCCGGATGGCCTCCGAACGCGGCCTGCCCCGGCGGCAGGGTTGACCTGCCCGCCCGGAGTTTCACCAGACATCGGATGTCGGTTTCCCGCGCGCCTCAATTATTCCGCCGGTGGCGGGCTGACCATGGTAAATGGGTTCGCCACTACCTTACCCGATCGCGGCGGGTCGTGCCTTGACCTGTGTCAAGCAACCCGCGCCCCGGTAAAATCCGGCCGCCGGAATTTTGGGCGGGACTCCCCGACCCGCCTCGTATCACTCTGCCGGTCATGCCTGCGTCCCCCCGCCCCGCCGACGTTAAGCTCACCGGGCTCATTGGCACACTGCGCTGCTGCCAGCTGTTCTCCGGGCTGTCGGCCGAGGACCTCGCCGTCATCGCAGGCTTCACCGTCATGCAAAAGCTGGCCAAGGACGACTACCTGTTCCACGAGGGCGAACCGGCGCGCGGCTGCTACCTGGTGCAAAGCGGGGCGGTCAATGTCCACCGCGTCAGCGCCGCCGGCAAGGAACAGGTCATCCACGTTTTCCGCTCCGGCGAGTCGTTCGCCGAGGCGGCGCTCGCCACCCCCACCGGCTATCCCGCCAACGCCCGCGCCGTCGAGCCGAGCACCGTGCTCATCCTCCCCAAGGCCCCCCTGCTCGATCTCATCGGCCACCGGCCCGACCTCGCGCTGCGCATGCTCGGGTCGATGAGCGGGCACCTCCGCGTGCTGGTCGGCATGCTCGACGACCTCACCCTCAAGGACGTGGAAACCCGCCTGCTCAACTGGCTGGTGAAGCACAGCCACGCCGCACGGGGCGGCGCCATCCAGCTGCCCGGCACGAAGCGGGTCCTCGCCGCCGAACTCGGCACGAGCAGCGAGACGTTGTCCCGCACCCTCGGACGCCTGCGCGACCAGCGCCTCATCTCCGTTTCCGGCAAGAAGATCACCATCCACAATCTCGCCGCGGTGCAGGCCATGCTCCGCCGCAACCTCGGCGAAAACTGAGCCGATATCTGGCTGGGATTCGCGTTGCCCCGCTGACTCCAGCAGACCGGCCAACGTGATCTGACCGTACTCTCCTTTTACGTGACCCCTTCCCCTCCCGCGTCCTCGTTGTTTGACCGCATCGGCGGCCGGCCTCCGCTCCTGGAGCTGCTCCGGTATTTTTACGCCGATGTGCGCCAGCAGGCCGAGATCGGACCGATCTTCGCCGCGCACATCACGGACTGGCCCGCGCATTTGGAAATAATCGCCGACTTCTGGTCGGGCGTCACCGGTGGTCCGGCCCGGTACGGCGGCGGGATGCCCATGAAGCATTTTCCCCTCGGGCTGGAGGAGCGGCACTTCGTCGCGTGGCTCGGACTCTGGCAGCGTCATTGCCAGATCCGCCTCGCGCCGGCCGAGGCGAAGGAACTCACCGCGATCGCCGAAACCATCGGCCAGCGCCTGCGGCAGATGATCGTGCTCGACGCCGCGAACCGGCCCGCCGACCGCTGACTTGAGTCGCATCGGCCCGCCGCCGGTGTTGAATCAAGGCGAAGGGACGTTCTGGCCCGTTGGTTTGATTCAAAATTCAAGACAACGGACCGGAGGTCCATTCTCCCCCCAAGACCCCCGCCCAATCAATTTAGCCCCTCAGCAAAGTGTAACCCAATGGGTTACATCGCGCGATGCGCGAGTGGGTCGGGGGCCCGGACCTAGTCACCTATTAAGTGCTATTGTCCGCCAAAAGGCGGGCGGCGGGCGCGATAAAATCAGGGACCCGTGGGCTCGGGTCGATCGCGCGCGCTGCGCGCCCAGCGGAAACCTCAGGCTTGCGCCCCCGACGCTTCAAACCGGCCAGACGCGGGGGTTCTCGGTGTCGTTGTTGAGGACGTCGCCGAGCTTCGCCGCCTTGAAGAGCCGGTCGGGCATGATGTTCTGCTGGCCGTTGAAGGTGCTGCCGTCGGGCATGTAGCCGGCGGTCATCGCCCGGCGGCGGCCGTTGGTCATGTTCGCGCCGGCCCCGTGCGCCGTCAGGCCGTTGTGAAACACGCAGCCGCCCGCCGCTACCGGCGTCGCCACCGTGCCCATGGTCTTGAACTGCGGGTAGACCTTGAACAGGTCCGCGATGTTCTCGCCGATGCCGGCATTGCGGAAGTCCGCGATCTGCTGCGAGCCCGGCACATAATAAAGGCAGCCGTTCTCCAGCGTGGCGTCGTCGAGCGCGATCCAGATGCTAATGGCGTCGTGCGACGAGAACGACCAAAACGGGTTGTCGAGATGCCAGCCCGTGGGATTGGCAAACGGCTCCTTGATGAGCGCCTGGTCGTGCCACAGTCGCATCGCCGGCCTGCCGGACAGCTCGCACACCATGCGGCCGATCTCCGGCCCCAGCATGAAGCGTTTGATGACGGGGCTGATTTTCCAGAGATTGAGCTTCTGCGTGAAAACGCGGTCATAATAACCATCGCCGTCCTCGCCCGTGTGCTCGCCGCCCGCCACCTTCTTCTTGCCGAGTGCCGCGACCGCCTCATCCACCGCGGTGCGCAGCTCCGTGAGCTCGGTTTTCGTCAGCAGGTTCTCGTGCACCGCAAAGCCTTCGCGCCGGTAATGCTCGATCTGCTGCGTGTTCAGGTGGGTGTTCATGGCGCGAAGCCTTGGCGCGCCGGCCCACGGCCGGCAAGGAGATTACCGCCCCGCGGGGCCGGCCCACGGCCGGAGTATAACGCATTGCGTTCCAAAATCCAAAGCGTGCCGAGGTGACGGGGAGGTTGCACCGGGGATTGCGGGCAAAACACACTGGCGCGCCCCGCCAGCCTCCCCCATGCTGGCCCGTTCATGTCTGAAAACCCGTCTACTTTGACCCCTCATGAGGCGCCATGGCGCGCCGGCCTGCGGGCGGCACACGCCAATCTCGTCCCCGGCTTCATCCTGCAGGCCGTCGCCCTGGCGCTGGTGCTGGCGTACTACTGGCACCCGCCGACCCGCGCAGTGTTCGAGCAGCTGACCGCGCTGCGCGGACGAACCGGCCTGTTGTTCTCCGTCCTCGCGACTGCCCTCTGCGGCGGGATCCTCCCGCTTGTCTACCTCCGCCTCAACCCGGCGACGCGCGCCGGTTATACGTGGAAAAGTTTTGTATTCTTCACCCTGTTTTGGGCCGCCAAGGGAATCGAGCTGGACTACTGGTACCGGCTTCTTGCCTGGAGCGTGGGCAACGATACCCAGGTGCGGACGGTCGCCATCAAGGTGTTCCTCGACCAGACCGTCTATTGCCCCATCTGGGCCGTGGTCGTCACGGTGCTGGCCTATGCCTGGCATGCGGCGGGTTTCCGCTGGGCGCCGCTGCGGGCGGATTTTCGCGCCGGGCAATGGTACCGCCGGCACATCCTGCCCTCCCTACTGGCCAACCTCGGGCTCTGGGTGCCGCTCACCTGCCTGATCTTCGCGCTGCCGCTATCCTTGCAGCTCCCGCTTTTCGATCTTGTGCTGGTGTTCTACACGCTGCTCATCACGCATATCACCCGGCGGCGGACGTGAGGGGTAATTTTTCTCCCGCAAATAGCCGCGAACAAACGCGAATCCGGATTGTCCTTCTGGGCAGAATAAAAAATGCCAAACGCACCGTCTGCCGTTCGCGATAATTTGCGTCCATTTGCGGTAAAATCGCCTGGCTGGTACCGTCTGCTTCTTACCTTCCTCTTACAATTGGCCGCTTGCATGACTTTGCCGGGAATCTTTGCGTTGACCCCCGCCTCTCACCACCCTCGCCATCATGAAATTGCCCCGCTTTTTCAGCCTCTGTGTCCTCGGCCTGGCCTCGTTGCTCCCGCTTTCCCGGGCCGCGGAGTCCCACGTGAAGGCCTCGCTGGTCGCCGCTGACGCCTCCCTCCAGCCCGGCAAACCCTTCACGGTCGCCCTGCGCTTCGAGCACGAACCGCACTGGCACACCTATTGGTCCAACCCCGGCACCGGTCTGCCGACCTCACTGGCGTGGCACCTGCCCCCCGGTTTCTCCGCTGGCGAAATCCAGTGGCCCGCTCCCCATCTCCTGAAGGACAACTCCGGCGGCATCATCGGCAACGGCTACGAGGCGGAACTCTTTCTCCCGGTCACAATCACCCCGCCCGCCGACCTCAAACCCGGCACCACGGTCGAGCTCTCCGCCGACGCCGACTGGCTGATGTGCGAGGAAATCTGCGTCCCCGGCAAAGCCACGGTTAAACTCTCCCTGCCCGTCGCCGCCGCCGCGCCGGCGCCCGACGCCGCCTGGGGCGAAAAGATTCGCGCCACCGTCGCCGGCCTGCCCCGCGCCGATTCCGGTTGGACTGTCACGGCCACGCGTGACGCCAAGAACGTCACGATCACGGTCTCGCCCGGCTTGGCGGAGCAGCGCGACCACCTGCCCAAGAACGTTTATTTCTTCTCCGACGACAACCTCACCGCCTACGACCAGCCGCAAACCGCCACCGACGACGGTCGCGGTCACTACACGGTCACCGTGCCCCTCACGACCGACGCGCCGAAGAACGCGACGAAACTCCTCGGCGTCCTTACCTCCGAATCCGGCTGGCTCGCCAATGGCTCCCTCCGCGGTCTCCGCGTCGAAGCCCCTCTCACGGCCAGCACCGCAGCCGTCACCGTCAGCCCGCTTGCCACGCCGAAGCCCGGCGTAGGCGGATCACCCACCCCTCCGCCCGCCAGCGGCCTCGGCGGAACCCTGCTGCTCGCCCTTGTCGGGGGCATGATTCTGAACCTCATGCCCTGCGTCTTCCCGGTGCTGGGCATCAAGATCCTCGGCTTCGTCAATCAGTCCGGCCACGAGCGAGGCAAGGTGATCTCCCACGGCCTGATGTTCGCCCTCGGCGTGCTGCTCTCGTTTTGGACCCTCGCCGGTGTCCTCGCCATCCTCCGCGCCGGTGGCAGCCACCTCGGCTGGGGCTTCCAGCTGCAGTCGCCCGCCTTCGTGTTCGTCCTCGCCGCCGCGATGCTGGTCTTCGGCATGAACATGAGCGGCGTGTTTGAAATCGGTCTCAGCGCCACGTCTGTCGGCGGCGAACTCCAGACGAAATCCGGCCTCGCCGGCTCGTTTTTCACCGGCGTGCTCGCCACCGTCGTCGCCACGCCCTGCTCCGCACCCTTCCTCGCGCCCGCGCTCGGTGCCGCCCTCGCCCTTTCCACGCTGGAATCGTTCGCGATCTTCACCGCCATCGCGATCGGCCTCTCGCTGCCGTACTTGCTGCTCTCGATTTTCCCCGCCGCCGTGAAGCTGCTCCCGCGCCCCGGTGCGTGGATGGAAACCTTCAAGCAGTTCATGGCCTTCCCGCTCTACGCCACGGTCGGCTACCTGATCTGGGTGCTCGCCGGCCAGACGGGCGATGAGACCTTCCAAAACGTCCTCTTCGGCCTCGTGCTTATCGCGATGGGCGTGTGGGTCTACGGCCGGTGGAACGCCCCCGGCGCCTCCACCGGACGCGCCCGTTTCGGCGTGATCGGGCTGCTCGTGCTGCTCGCCGCCGGCGTCTGGCTCGGCTGGCCGCAGAACGCCGCCGCCAAGAGCGCCGCCGCCTCAGCCTCCGGTGCACCCGAGGTCGTCTGGGAAAAATGGAGCCTCGAGACCGTCGCGAAGCTGCGCGCCGAGAACCGGATCGTCTACGTGGACTTCACCGCCCGCTGGTGCGCGACCTGCCAGGCGAACAAGAAACTCGTGTTCCACAACGACGAGGTGCTGAAGCGATTCCACGCCCTGAACATCGCCACCCTCCGCGGCGACTGGACGAACCAGGACCCCGCCATCACCGCCGAGCTCGCGAAGTACCAACGCAGCGCCGTCCCCTTCAACCTCATCTGGAAGCCCGGCCAGGACGCCCCCACGACTCTCCCCGAGCTCCTCACGCCGGGAATCGTGCTGAACGCGTTGAAATAAGTGGGCCGTGCGCTCTGCGTGGCAGTTTGGTTGAACGGGGGAAACGGTCTTGCCGCTCTTGTCCGTTGTAGGTCGGGCTTTATGTCCGATTTTCCGGATTTCGGGGATAAACTCCGACCTACACCGACCGGAATGCCATTCGCGTTTTTTCGCCCGGCTGGCTCATACTTGCCACCACTCCAAACCGTATGGCCCTCGAACTCCGCCCCAACTGCGAGTGCTGCGACCGGGAGATTTCCCCGGATTCAAAGGAAGCCTACATCTGCACCTTCGAGTGAACGTTCTGCCTTGAGTGCGCGGGGAAGAAACTCCGCTTCATCTGCCCCAATTGCGGCGGTGAGCTTGTCCGCCGGCCGGTTCGCCCGGCCGCCAAATTGGTGAAGAATCCGGCTTCGAAGGTTCGCGTTGTCCGGAGCGAACCTTGTCCGACGCGCTGACACGCTCGGCCTTGCCATTTTCTTCGTGCGCCCGCGGCCGGTTCCGGCCATCCGCTTACGGCGTGAAAAACCCCGCTCACACGCGCGCCGTCGGTCAGCTGCTCATCGCGGCCCTGTTGTGGAGCCTCGCCGGCGTGCTGATCAAGGGGATCGAATGGCCGGCGCTCGCCGTCTCGGGCGGACGCGGGATCATCGCCGCGCTCTTCCTCGTCGCCACCACGCGCGGGCTGAAATTCACCTGGTCCCGCGTTCAAATCGGCGCGGCCGTCGCGTATGCGTCGTGCACGGTCACGTTCGTCATCGCCAACAAGCTCACCACCGCGGCCAACGCCATCCTGCTCCAGTACACGGCGCCGATCTGGGTCGCCCTGCTCGGCGCATGGTTGCTCCACGAAAAGCCCTCCCGCGCCGACTGGTGGGCCATGTTCGCTGCGCTGGGCGGCATGTGCCTGTTTTTCGCCGACGAGCTCAAATGGGTCAGTGTGCTCGGCAACCTTGTCGGCACTTTCAGTGGCATCAGTTTTGCCGTGTGCGTGATGCTCCTCCGGAAGCAAAAGGACGGCTCCGCCGTCGAATCCATCATCCTTGGCAACCTGCTCGCCTTCACGATCGGCCTCCCGGCCATCGTTACCGCACCCGCTTTGCCGGCGTCGGGGTGGCTCCTGTTGCTGCTCCTCGGTGTCGTGCAGCTCGGTCTCTCCTATCGTTTTTACGCCCAAGCCATCAAACACGTGACCGCCCTCGAAGCCGTGATCATCCCCGTGGTTGAGCCTATCCTGAATCCCCTCTGGGTCCTGCTGTTTTTCGGCGAGCGCCCCGGCCGGCTCGCCCTCATCGGCGGCACCCTCGTGCTCGGCGCCGTCACGTTCCGCGCCATCGCAGCCATCCGGACGCCGCGTTCACCGTCTCCGATCGCGGAGACGTGATTGTCGCAGGTCGGGCTTTACGCCCGACACCCGGGAAAACCTGTACGGGATAAACCCCGACCCACGTCGAGAGTGTAACCCAATGGGTTACACTCCTCCCATGATTGTCCTTCTGGGCGCAGCGCAGAATCCAATGGGACTACGCTGAAGCCCTTGGCGGACTCGGGCTGGATTCTGCGCTGCGCCCAGAAGGACAGACCGTTACGTTTTCTCCTGCGGCCAGAGCTGAATGACTATGTTCGCCCCCAGGATCAAAGCCCCGCCCGCAATCAGCGAGACCGTCAGCGGCTGATTCGCGTAGTCGATGCCGATCCAGCGCGAGAGCGGTGCGGGCAGGAAAGTCTCCGTCAACGCCGCCAGCACCGGGCAGAAACTATAGAGCAGCCCCGCCTCCGTCGTCGTGATGAAGCGCTGCCAGTAATTCATCAGGAGGAACGGCCCGGCCGACCCCAACACTGCCGCCAGCACCATGAGCACCAGCCACGCTGGCGAGGCATAGGGGGTCAATAAATGCCCCGGCTCGCGCACGGTGGCCACACTCACCACTGCAAACAGCACGCCCTCGATCAAGAACATGCCCATCGTGCTGCATTCGGCGCGGTTCTTGGCAAAGGCCGGCCAGTTCAGCGAGCAGAGTAGCAGCGAGAAGAACAGCGTGGACATCAACACTTCCGCCTCGCCGCGGCCCACGCGGAACGTTTGCCAGTCCACCCGCGCCAGCACCGCCACGCCTGACAGCACCAGCAGGCCGGCGAGCAGCACGGTCACCGTCGGACGCTTCCGGTGCACGATCGCCCACCAGAGCGGGATCAGGATCACATAAAATTGCGTGAGGAACGCCGTGGTCGCCGCCGACGTGCGCTGCAGCCCGTCCGTTTGCAGCATGCAGCCGCAGAACGACGTCACCGCCATGAACCCCGCCTGCGCCCACTCCGTCCGCGTCAAGCGTAGCACGCGGCCGCGAAACAACCCCACCAGGCACAGGACCCCGAGGATGAACCGGGGCGCGAGATTGCTCGCGGCGACAAACCACGAGCTCTCCCCCGCGTTGAATGGCAGCTGCGTCAGCACCGACGCCTTGAAGAGCACAAAGCTCATCCCCGTGATCACGGTGACCCCGGCCAGCACAGCCAGCGCGCGGGTGTGCTGCGACGAAGCACTCATGCGGAAGCCGCCACGTTTCGCGGTTTCATCTGGATCAGCACGTTCGCCAGCGTGATGAGTCCGCCGCCGACCAGCAGGTTCACGCCGAGGGTTTCATTCAAATAATCCAGCCCGCCCCAGAGCGAAAACCACGCCGGCAGGAACAGCGCCAGCAGGGCCGTGAAAACCGGCTCGGAGCAGTACAGCAGGCCCGCCTCGGTCGTCGTGATGAATGGCTGCCACTTGTTCATGATCGTGAATGCGGCCAGCGTGCAGGCCGCCGTCAGGATCAGCGTGTAGCCCAGCCACGTCGGGTCCGTCCATAACGCCAGCATGGGCGCCCCGGCTGGTGCCAGCGCGACCGACATCACGCCCGACCCGGTGGCCAGTACGACAAACATCAGCGTCGTGACCGGCAGCGCGCGGTTGGCCGCAAACTCCGGCCGCCCCAACCACAGGATTTGGCCCATGTAGAACACCGAGCTGATCAATGTCTCCCATTCGCCGCGCCCGAGTTTCAAATCATGCCAGTCGAGTCGCGCCAGCACCGCCATGCCCGCCAGTGCGAGCGCCCCGCACAGCCACACGACCCACGACGGACTCCGCCGCGCGCGCAGCGCCAGCCAGGCCGGGATCATGATCGCGTAAAACTGCGTGAGGAACGCCGACGTGGAGGCCGACGTGAACTGCAGCCCGTCGTTCTGGAAAATCATCCCCGCCAGCGCGAACAACCCGAGCCCGAGGCCCTGCCGAAATTCGCTGCGCGTCAGCGTGCGCACAGCCCGGAAGCAGATCAGCCCGAGCACCAGCGCCCCGAAGGTGAACCGCGGCAGCATCGTCGAAGCCGTGAGGAACCACGAGCTGCCGCCCGGCACGAGCCGCTCCTGCAGGAGCACCAACGACTTGATCAGCGGAAAGCTCACCCCCCACAGCAGATTGCCGAGCAGCAGCATCCAGATGGCCTGGCGGTGTTGCGCGGGAGGGGTGGTAGTCATGGAAAACCGCGCAGCGTGGGCAACCCATCCGCCGCCGCCAAGCGAATTGGCACCTTACACCGACCACGGCTCCTGGCCCCGACGCGCCAGCGCGCAGAACGGCCGCCGCCCGCGCTCCCGGGGATCCGGGCACAAAAAAGCCGCCGCCCGTGAGGGCGGCGGCTGTAAAACTTTGAGTCCCTTACGAGACGTGGCCCGAGACGAGCTTGGTCATCTCGAACATGCTGACCTTGGACTTGCCACCGAAGACGGCCTTGAGGGCGTCGTCAGCGTTAATCTGGGTGCGGATCTTCTTATCCTGCAGACCGTTCTTCTTGATGTAGACCCAGAGCTTCTTGGTGAGCTCCGTGCGGGGCAACGGGGTCGAACCAACGACGGCAGCAAGCTTGGCGTCGGGTGTGACCGGTTTCATGAAGGCGGCATTCGGTTTACGAGCGGATTTTTTGGCCATAGTGATTGTGGGTTTAGGGTGCTTTACTGTGATAGCAACGCCTTTCTAGAGGGAGAATCGGTGGTTTGCCGAGTAGAATTTTAAAAAATCTCCCGCGCGCCGCCGCTCAGGCCGGCTCGTCCACCTGCACGAACTGCTCGTACAACGCCGCATAACGACCGCCCTGCGCGAGCAATTCCGGGTGCGTGCCGCGCTCGATGATGCGTCCCTGGTCAAGCACGAGCACGATGTCCGCGTGGCGGATCGTGCTCAGGCGGTGCGCCACGACGAAGCTCGTGCGCCCGCGCAGCAGCGCGACCAGCGCCTTCTGCAGCCGCGCCTCGGTGAGGGCGTCGATCGCACTCGTCGCCTCGTCGAGGATGACGATCCGTGGGTCCGCCAGCAGCGCGCGGGTGAAACACACGAGCTGGCGCTGGCCGACGGACAACCCGGCGCCGCGCTCGCCGATCTCCGTCGCAAAACCCTGCGGCAGGCCCTCGAGGATATCGAGGCAGTCGAGCCGGCGCGCGGCGTCGCGCACCTCCGCCTCGGTGGCGTCGGGTTTGCTCAGCCGGATGTTCGCCATCACCGTGCCGGTGAAGAGAAAGTTTTGCTGCTGCACCATGCCCATTTGCCGGTGCAGCGAGTGGCTCGTGACTGTGCGGATCTCGCGGCCGTCCACCAGCAGTTCCCCGCCGGTCGGCAGGTAGAATTTCGAGACGAGGTTGATGATGGAACTCTTGCCACTGCCGGTGTGGCCGACGAGCGCGACCGTCTGGCCGGGCGCAGCGGTGAAATTCACGTCGTGCAGCACCGGCCGCGCGGGATCGTAACCGAAGGTGATGCCCCGGAACTCCACCCGCAGGCCGGTGCCCGGCACGGCCGGCAGCTCCTTCGCCGCGGGAGCGTCCTCCCAGTCGGGCTGCGCGTCGATCAGCCGGAAGACGCGTTCCGCGCCCGCCATCGCGGTCAGCGCCTGGTTGTACTGGTTGCCGATGGTCGCGATCGGCGAGAAGAACAGGTTGGCAAGGAAGAAGAACTGGATGAGGTCGCCCACCGTCATGTCGCCGTGAAAGGTCCGCCAGCCGCCCAGCAGCAGCAGCACGGCGATGAAGAACTGGCTGTTCAGCTCGAGCAGCGGCGTGAGGATCGCCGAGGTGCGCGCCTGCTCGATGTTGTAGCGCGAGTGGTCCGCCAGCAACGTGCGGAAGAGCCCGAGGTTTGTCTCCTGCCGCACAAAGCCCTGCGTCACGCGCATGCCGTTGACCGACTCCGCCAGCGTGGAGGTCACCCGGCTGAAGCTTTCCTGCGCGGCGCGGTTGAGCTGGCTCAGCCGCATCCGGAAATGGTTGTTCACCAGCCAGAGCACCGGCGCCATCGCGGCGACCACGAGGAACAGCACCCAGTCGCACCACGCCATCACGACGGCGGCAAACAGCATCTGGCCGAACTGGATGATGCCGACAAACAGCACGTCTTGGATGCCCGCGCGCACGGTTTCCACGTCCGTCGTCACGCGGCCGATGATCCGGCCGAGCTTCGTGCGGTGGAAGAAACTCATCGGCATGCTCTGCATGCGATCGAAGATCGCCTGGCGCAGCGCGGTGACGACCTCCTCGCCGAGCTCCAGCGCATACCGCTGCCGGAAGTGGAACATCCCGTCCGTCACGATCGCCAGCACACCGTAGCCGAGCACCGCCCAGGGCAGGATCTCCAGCTCGTGCCGCTCAATCGGACCGGCGATGATGCGGCCCATCGCCCACGTGATCGCCGGGATCTGCATCGACCGGATTAGCGTCAGCCCGATCAGCGTGTTGCGCTTGGCCGCGAAGGGCCGCGTGTACGTGAACAGCCGGCGGATCAGGCCCCACTCGAGCGGCTTGAACTGCTCCTCGTCTTCGTCGTCATCCGACTCGCGCCGGGTGAGCCCGAGCGGGCGGACCTTCGGGGGCGGTTTCGTTTTCATGGCGCGCCGCCCTTCGGCTTCAGCTGCTCGAGCTCGCTGCCATCCACGAGTTGCAGGCTGGCGACGTGGCGGTAGGGGCCGGGCACGCGCATGAGCTCCTCATGCACGCCCTGCTGCACGATGCGGCCCTTTTCCATCACGATGATGAAGTCCGCGCGGCGCAGCGTGCTCAGCCGGTGCGCCACAATGAAGGTCGTGCGGCCCGCGATGGCGCGGTCGAGCGCCTCGAAGATCTCGTGCTCCGTCTCGCTGTCGATGGCCGCGGTCGGGTCGTCGAGCAGCAGGATCGCCGGCTCGAGCAGCACCGCGCGCGCGATGGCGAGCCGCTGGCGCTGGCCGCCGGACAGCGTGTTGCCACTCTCGCCGAGGATGGTGTCGTAGCCCTTCGGCAGCTGCAGGATGAAGTCGTGGGCCGCCGCGATCCGCGCGGCCTTCTCGATTTGCGCCGGCGTGGCGCCGGGATGGCCGAAGGCGATGTTGGCCGCGATGGTGTTGGAGAAAAGAAAGCTCTCCTGGAACACGAGCCCGATGTTGCGGCGCAGGTCGTCGAGGACGAGGTGCCGCACATCAATGCCGTCCACCAGCAGCCGGCCCGCCGTGACGTCGTAGAAGCGCGGGATAAGGCTCATCAGCACGCTCTTGCCCGCGCCCGTCGCCCCGAGGATGGCCACACACTGGCCGGGTTCGACGTTGAGATTGAGGCCGCGCAGCACGGGATCGATGCCGCTGTAGGAAAACTCCACCTTCTCGAACCGCACGGCCCCCTTCAGCTTCAGGCAGGGCATCGCGTCCGGCGCGCTCTTAACCTCGACCGGCGCGTCCATCACTTCGAACACACGGCGCGCACCGATGAGCGACTGCTGCACGGAGTTCACGACGCCGGCAATGTTGTTCACCTGCCCGGAAAACTGCTCGAGCAGCCCGGCGAACACGACCAGGCCCGTGCCGAGCGGCAGCTGCCCTTGGATCACGAGCCAGCCGCCGTAGCTCAGCAGCACGATCATGTTCACGCGCTGCAGGATGCCCACCGCCGGCGAGAACAGGCTCACGCGCCAGAAGATGCCGAGCTGCTGGTTATAGACGGCGCGGTTGGACGCGACGAACTGCGCGCGGTTCTCCGCCTCGCGGCCGAAGCCCTTGGTCACCGCGATGCCCTGGATGCTCTCAGCAAGGTACTGCACCAGTTTTTCCGCCAGGGTGCGGCTCTCGGCGTAGGCCGGCTGGATCTTCTTGGAAAACCACAGCGACATGATCGCGAGCAGCGGCGTGGTCGCGAGGCAGGCCAGCGTCAGCCCCGGGCTCAGGCTCGCCATGTAGATAATGTAGACCGTGAGCGAGACGGCCATGATGACGCTCTGGAACAGCACCTGGTCGAGGAACATGCGCACCGACTGCACGTCGCCGGTGACGCGCGTGATGATCGAGCCGGTGGAATTGGCGTCGAAGAACCGGAAGCTCAGCTGCTGGAGTTTGTCGTAGATGACCGCGCGCAGATCCACGACCAGCTGCTGCTGCAGGAGGATGTTGATCGAGATGAGATAGGCGTAGTTGAGCAGCGCGCGGCCGAGTGCCAGCAGCAGGATGATCCCGGCCAACAGCGCGATCACCTCCACGGGTTTCCACGCGCTCGGCAGCAGCGCGATGTCAATCAGGTGCCCGGGCTTGGCCGGCAGCGCCGGGGAAGTGGCGGTCCGCACCCCCACAGTCGCGGCGGGTTTGATCACCGTCATGGCCGGGGAGGACTCCGGCACGACTTGATGGCGGATGTAATCGATGCCGAGACCCGTCAGGCTCAATCCGGCCAACCCCATGGTCAGCAGCAGCAACTGGATGGTCAGGACCTTGATGCAACCGAGCCGGTAGCGCCAGGTCAGCCCCAGCAACCGCCGGATCAGCGCACCATTCGAGGGCGCGGTGACGGAAGGCGGCATGGACGCGGGCATACGGGGCCAAGCTAGGGCCGCGTCGCGCAAACACACGAAATTTTTTGCCGCCCGCGGAACGCGGCCGGGGATTTCATTGTGGCCGCGGCAGGGGGGCCGGGCTCTTCTCGCGCAACGCGCGGCGGCGGTTGATTTCCTCCACGGCCCGGTTGAAGCGGGCGGCCTCCACGGGCGAGCTGGGTTTGGACTCCGGGCCGTACCCCAGCGGCATCCCCGTGGGGCGAGAGCCGGCGGGAGTCTCCGGCACTCCGACCACCACAACCTTGGCCGTGCGCAGGGACAGCGTCAGCATGCGGCCTTGGAAATCGAGCGTGACGGTATCGCGCGCAACGTCGTGGGTCTTCACCGTGAAATCATGGCCCGGCTCGTTGAGCCGCACCCACTGGCCGGTCTTCCTGACCGGGTCAAAAACGCTGAACCGGTAGCCGCCACCGTCCATCATGATGCCGCGCAACTCCAGCGGCTGGTTCTCAGCCGCCGCGGCCGATCCGGACGCCGGCGCAAAGGGCGAACCCAGGGCCAGCGTGGTGTCCGCGCGCGCCGCCAGCCCCAGCAGGAGGCTGGCGAGCAGGCCGAGGCGGTGAATGGATTTGGTCATGGGGTGGTGGGGATGACGGCGCAGGGCCGCGGCAGGTAACACGCGGTTCAGAGCATCGTCCCGCGCATGATCAGGAAGGCCACGCTGAAATAGATGATGAGCCCGGTCACGTCCACCAACGTGGCAATGAACGGCGCGCTCGAGGTCGCGGGGTCGAAGCCCGCACGCTTGATCACCAGCGGCAGCATCGAGCCCATGAGCGAGCCCCACATCACGATGCCGACCAGCGCGGTGCTGACCGTGGCCGCAACCAGGATCCAGTGCTCGCCGTACGTGTTGGGAAAGAGGAGCGACCAGACGGAGATGCGCACGAAGCCGATCACCCCGAGGATGACGCCAAGGGAGAAACCCGCCACCAGCTCGCGGCGCATGATGCGCCACCAGTCGTGCAGCTTGAATTCGCCCAGCGCCAGCGCGCGGATGACCAGCGTCGCGGCTTGCGAGCCGGCGTTGCCGCCCGAGCTCACGACCAGCGGCAGGAAGAGCGAGAGCACGATGGCCTTCGCCAGTTCACCCTCGTAATACTTCAGCGCGGTGGCGGTCAGCATCTCGCCGAGAAACAGGATCACCAGCCAGCTCGCGCGCTTCTTCACCATGCGGGCGAGCGAGATCGTGGTGTAGGGCTCGTCGAGGGCCTCGGTGCCGCCCATCTTCTGGATGTCCTCCGTCGCCTCCTCTTCCGCGACGTCGAGCATGTCGTCCACCGTCACGATGCCGATCAGCTTCTGGTTCTCGTCCACCACCGGCAGCGCGACGCGGTCGAACTGCTTGAACAGCCCGAGCGCCTTCTCCCGGTCGTCCGTCGGCGAGAGCATCGTGTAGTTGCCGTCGAGCAGCTCCCGCACCGGCCGGTCAAGCGGCGAGAGCAGCAGGCGCCGCACCCGGAAGTCGTCCACGAGGTGACCGCGGTCATCCACCACAAAGATGATGTTGAGCGTCTCGCGGTCATAGCCGTGCTCGCGGATGTAATCGAGCGACTCGCGGACGGACCACTCGGGGTGCACCGCCACGTAATCGAGCGTCATCATGCGGCCGACACTGTGCTCCGGATAGGCCAGCAGGGACTGGGCGACCTGCCGCTCGTCCGGCGTGAGCATCGAGAGCAGCTGCATCGCCACGTCCAGCGGCAGCTCGTTCAAAAACGCGGTGCGGTCGTCGGGCGGCAGGGCGTTGAGCAACGCCGCGGCCTGCTCCTGGTTGAGCAGCTTGAGCAGCTTTTTCTGCGCCTCCAGCGGCACGTAGGTGAAGGTTGTCGCCGCCAGTTCGCGCGAGCTCACGCGGAACAGGGCCGCCAGTTCCTCGACCGGCAGGTCGGCGATGATCGGGGACAAATCGGCTGGCAGCCAGGGTTCGAGGTATTTCTTCAACGCCCCGAGATCCTTGCGCGCAATCAGCACGGAGACCTCGGTTCGGACGTTGGCTTGGGCGGGCATGGTCCGAGGCAGACACGTTGGGCCAGCCGTTTCAACCCCCGGCCGGTAAAAAAGAGGGGCCGGGCCGGGGAGCCGGTTTCCCCCAGACCGGGGTTTTGCCTTGCCGTGGAAACTTTGGATACTACTATAGTTTCCTAAGATTCTCCATGCCTGCCCCCGCCTCGATGCTGCCCGAGTCCGCCGCGGACTCACCCAATGCCCGGATCCTCGAGACCGCGCGGCGCCAGCTCTTCGCCTACGGCTACAACGCCCTGACGATGGACGACCTGGCGCACGAGCTGGGAATCAGCAAAAAGACGCTCTACCTGCACTTTCCGGGCAAGGACGCCATCATCGGCCTCATCATCGAGGGCATCGGCCGCACGATCCGGGCCGAGATGGAAGCCGTCCTGAACGACGCGGCGCTCAATTTTGCCCAGAAACTCCGCGGCGTCGTCGACGTGGTGGCGCCTCGCCTCGCCCAGACCAGCCCGGCCATGCTGCGCGAACTCCAGCGCTACGCGCCGCGCATCCACCAGAAAATCGACGAGCTGCGCCAGAAGAACATCCCCTACGTCTTCGGCCGGCTGTTCCGCGCCGGTATCGCCGAGGGCGCGGTGCGGGCGGACCTCGACCCGGATTTCGCCGCGCAATTTTGGCTGCAAGCCATGCGGGGGCTCACGCATCCCGACACCCTCGCCACCACCCACCTTACTCCCCGGCAAACGCTGGAGAAAGCCCTCGAACTCTTCACCGGCGGCCTGCTGACCCCCGGTGGCCGCAAAGACTATGAAAAACTTTTCCCCCGCTAATCTCCCCACCCTGCTGGCACTCGTTGCCCTGACCTTGACCGGCTGCGCGCGACCCGCCGCCCACGGCTATCAGGGCTACCTCGAGGGCGAATTTGTCTATGTCTCCTCCCCGCTCGCCGGCCGGCTCGAAACCCTCGCCGTGCCCAAAGGCTCCCGCGTGGCGGCCGGCGCGCCGCTCTTCACCCTCGAGCGCAGCGCCGAGCTCGCCGCCCAGCGCCAGGCCGCCGATCAGCTGCGCGCGGTCTCGGCCCGGCTCGAAGACCTAAAAAAGGGCGCGCGCCCCAGCGAGCTCGCCACCCTGCAGGCGCGACTCGACCAGGCCCGCGCCGCCGCCGAACTGTCCGCGCTCGAGCTCGCCCGCCAGCAAAACCTCTTCACCACGAAGGTCATTCCCGCCAGCGATTTTGACCGCGCGCGGCTCTCCCACGAGCGGAACCTCCACGCCGTGGACGAGCTCTCCGCCTCCCTGGCCACCGCGTCACTGGGCGCCCGCAGCGACACCATCGCCGCCGCCGCGGCCGACGTCAGCGCCGCCGCGGCCGCCAAGGTGCGCGCCGACTGGAGCGTGGACCAGAAGTCCCAGACCGCGCCCAAGGCCGCGCTGGTCTACGACACGCTTTATCGCGAGGGCGAGTTCGTCGCCCTGGGCAATCCCGTGGTCGCACTGCTGCCGCCGGAAAATCTGAAGGTGCGCTTTTTTGTGCCGGAGGCGGAGTTTACCGCCCTCCGGGCCGGGGCCGCCGTGCGGGTGGCCATCACCGGCCTCCCCGCCCCGCTGCCCGCGCACATCAGCTATCTTTCGCCGCAGCCCGAGTTCACCCCGCCCGTCCTCTACAACCGGGAAAACCGCGCCAAGCTCGTCTTCATGGTCGAGGCCGTCTTCGACTCGGCCGCGCGCGACCTTCATCCCGGCCAGCCGGTGGATGTCACCCTCGCCCCCTAGGCCCGCATGAGCCCGACGGATCTCGCGATTGACGTCACCGGCGTGACGAAAAAATTCGCCGGCAAGACCGTCGTCGACGCCATCGACCTGTCGGTGCGCCGGGGCGAAATCTACGGCTTCCTCGGGCCCAACGGCTCCGGCAAGACCACGTTCATCCGCATGCTCTGCGGCCTGCTCACCCCCGACGCCGGCCAGGGCACCTGCCTCGGCTACGACGTCCTCACCCAGCAGGCGGAGATCAAGCGCCACGTCGGCTACATGACGCAGCGGTTTAGCTACTACGAGGACCTCAGCATCCGCGAAAACCTGGATTTCATCGCGCGCATCTACGACGTGCCCGACCGCGCCGACGCCGTGCAGCACAGCCTCGAGCGGCTCGGCCTGCAAAACCGCAGCGCCCAGCTCGCCGGCCAGCTCTCCGGCGGCTGGAAGCAGCGCCTCGCGCTCGCCGCGTGCCTCATTCACAACCCCCAGCTCCTGCTGCTCGACGAGCCGACCGCCGGCGTGGACCCGAAGGCGCGGCGCGAATTCTGGGACGAGATCCACCAGCTCGCCGCCCGCGGCCTCACCGTCCTCATCACCACGCATTACATGGACGAGGCCGAGCGCTGCCACCGCCTCGCCTACCTCGCCTACGGCAAGCTGCTCGCGCGCGGGACGCTCGCCGAGGTGCTCGCCGGCGCCAAGCTGAACACCTGGAGCGTCACCGGCCCCGGGTTGCTCGAGCTCGCCGCGGGCCTGCGCGGCCGCCCGGGCGTCGAACAGGTCGTCGCGTTCGGCAACACCCTGCATGTGAGCGGCCGCGACGCCGCAAAACTCGAGGCCGCGATCAACGTCGTCCGCAACCCGCGCCATGAATGGACGCGTGTGCGCTCGGGCCTCGAGGACGTGTTCATCAGCCTGATGGACGAGGCCAAGGACAATTTCGCATGAGCGCCGCGACCCTGCATCGCCTCAGCTTCTACCGCCTGTGGGCGATCGTGCGGAAGGAGTTCATCCAGATGCGGCGCGACCGCGTGACCTTCGCCATGATGGTCGGCATCCCGCTGATGCAGCTGATGCTGTTCGGCTTCGCGATCAACTCCGACCCGAAGCACCTGCCGACGGCGATCCTCGCGGCGGACCAGGGCCCGTTTGCCCGCACGCTCGTGGCGGCGCTGCGACACAGCGATTATTTCGCCCTCACCCAGGAACCCGCGACCGAGGCGGAGGCCGCGCGGCTGCTCCAGCTCGGCGACGTGCAATTTGTCATCAACCTCCCCGCGGATTTCTCGCGGAAACTCCTGCGCGGCGAGCAGCCGACCGTGCTGATCGAGGCTGACGCCACCGACCCCGCCGCCACCGGGCCCGCGATTTCCGCCGTGCGGGCGATCGCGGACACCGTGCTCAACCGGGACCTGACCGGCCCGCTGGCCCGCCTGCGCGCCCACGCCGGGCCGATCGATTTCCAGATCCACGCGCATTATAACCCCGAGAACATCACCCAGTATAACGTCGTGCCCGGGCTCATGGGCGTGGTGCTCACGATGACGATGGTGGTCATCACGGCGCTCGCCATCACGCGCGAGCGCGAGCGCGGCACGATGGAAAACCTGCTCGCCACGCCGGTGCGGCCGGTCGAGGTGATGGTCGGGAAGATCCTGCCCTACATCGCGGTCGGCTACATCCAGGTCACGCTCATCCTGCTGGCGGCGCGGCTCATCTTCGGCGTGCCCATGATCGGCAACCTTGCGCTGCTCTACAGCGTGTCCCTGATCTTCATCGCGGCAAACCTCGCGATGGGCATCACCTTCTCGACCCTCGCGCAGAACCAGCTGCAGGCGGTGCAGATGGCGTTCTTCTTCTTCCTGCCGTCCATCCTGATTTCCGGCTTCATGTTTCCCTTTCGCGGCATGCCGCAGTGGGCGCAGTGGGTCGGCACCTGCCTGCCCAACACCCACTTCCTGCGCATCGTCCGCGGCATCCTGCTCAAGGGTAACGGCCTCGCTGAGATTGCGCCCGAGATCTGGCCGCTGCTGCTCTTCCTCGCCGTGGCCATGACCGTCGGCGTGAAGCGCTACCGGCAAACACTGGACTGAGCCGGCCTACGCCTTTCTCTCGACCAAAGCCTTCGCCCCCGGGCCCTCGAGCTGCACCGTCCGCGTGGGGAAGGCGAACGCGAGCCCGCGCGCGGTCACCGCGCGCATGAAGGCGAGGTTCAGCCGTTCCCGGAGCTTCAGGTGCGCGAGGTTGTCCGGGCTCGTCACCACGTAGACCACGAGGACGTCGAGCGACGAGACCCCGATCGCGGTGAAGAAAACC
>Ga0209499_1000820_pt1 | contig 22665 bp, 30 predicted proteins | sample C_130208_EF_Meta_FD_187306 | JGI IMG/M metagenome (GOLD analysis project Ga0209499, IMG submission 187306) | Freshwater microbial communities from Lake Croche, Canada to study carbon cycling - C_130208_EF_MetaG (SPAdes) (version 2) | ecosystem: Environmental > Aquatic > Freshwater > Lake... | reverse complement strand
TCTTGATAAGTTTTTGTCGGAATTGACAAAACCTCTTTTAATAATTCGTAATTTCTTTCCATAGAGCAAATATAGGAAAAATAATTTGAATATTAACTATTATTTTAATTTATTCTAATAAACCCTTCAAATAACTCAGGTGAAACTAAAAAATTATTAAATTCTTCTTCAGTATAACTTCTATCTTCTATTCCCACACTACCGTCTTTTTTAAACACCTGAACAAGTATTCTATTATTTTTTGGGTTAATTCCTCTATAGAAAAATTCTCTTCCGGATTTAGTTGTATATCTGTTATTAATTTTAAATTTAGAATCAAGTCGTTTATATAATTCACCATACTCGTAGATATCGACATATTGAGATTCGTCCTCAAGTTTATCAATAATTTTATCCAAGTATCTTGAACATTCGGAATCAAAATATTCTTGGTCAAAATCCACAGCATCTATTTCATAAATATAATCACCCCATCCAGTAATCTCCATATCTGAACCAATTCTAAACAATAATTCACTTATAGTTAATGTTTTATCTCCCATTGTATCGTATAGAGATAATAACATCCCAACACTTGTAAAATATTCTCTAAAACAATGTTTTGTAAAAATTCCGTAATTGTAGAATGGGTTACAAAAATCGTCTTTTATCATTTGGTTAAACCCTCTGGTTTTAGATTCATTTGTTTGTGAAGTATACTCGTAAATCATTGACTCTACCTCATTCCCAAACATATTAAGTAATTTTTGACCTGCTTCCGATTTTTGGTCATCAGTATCTAATGGAACTGACTGTGGAGAAATGATTGAAAGAATTTGTTTTACCTTTGTAAGGTTTTCTTCATTAAATTGATTAAAAAAATATCCATCCTTAAAATCTTGGGTTGCCTGATAATCATCTTCCCACTCATAGGTATCGTAGTTCCCGGTAATAGCGTTGTAATACCACATATCATCATCACTAGGATTGAATAACTTAATATAGTCATCCTCGTCAAAACTTAAATCTATTTTACTTTTGAACGGAGCTTTTGGTGTGTATTTAAAATCGTAAATAGCATCGTCAGCATTCTCTAACTCACGACTACTAACTTGTTCACCCTTGGCAATTTTAGTTAATAACTTATACGTTTCACCAACACCAATAATATCATCAACAACTGATTTAACCTCATCGGGAAAATTATACAGAATATCATTTTTTGGACGAGCAGTACCATAGGTATTATAATATTCAATCTTACCATCCTCTTTATGAATCGTATAAGTAACCAAACCATTATTTAATTGGAGATTTTTATCTATAATAAAGTAAGTATCCCCCTCTCTAAATTGATTCCAACTACCTTTAAATTTTTCCGGAGCGTAATACACAAAGGCATCATAGTCCAATGGGTCTACAACCAACCAATCGTCATTGTCTAATAATATGTTTTTCATTCCGTGAAAGCTCTTTGTATCAGGCATTGATATTTATTTTAATAATAAATATAATTTTATTTGGATTTATCCAAAAATGTATTATCTTTGTGGTATCAAAATATGGGAGCGACACGGAATTGATTATTAGTAATAGTTATTCGGGGCACGTAGTGAGATGTTCTCTATCACTTAAATCTATGGGTACAACAATTTAGACGGAAACGTTTTAAACAAAATGGCTCTAGTAGGTCTTGTACGTCAAGACGAGCTTGTGAACGTAGCGTAAGCAAACTCACATTGGGGTCGGTGGACATATAACCCAGCAACAGGAGTCCCTACAAAGGTGTGGTACCTATCCGAAAAGGTACAAGTGGAGGATTAGTTCTCAGTAAACCAAACCACTCTAAAAATAAGGGAATTGTGAAATTTTGGATTGTTAGCTTAAACAATATCCTAAACGTGTAGTCCTTAATAGGTAGTACAAATAAGACCGGAGTTCGAGTCTCCGCGCTTCCACTTCCACCGGAGAGTCCCGACACCTCCATCAAAAGAAAAACCCATCATATGATGGGTTTTTTTGTTATCAGTTCAAATGTTTATTTTTTAATCTTGTAGTAAATCCTTTGATACCGGAGTTACATTTAATTTATTTATTAATTTATCAAATCTTGAATCCATAATTCTATATACTTCATCAAAACCTTTATGTGTTTCGTCAGCTCTAGCATTAATATACCTATTTGTTTCCGTATATAATTCGTCTGTTCGTTTAATCTCACCATCTATACGACGATGTAGTTCCTCACTTACTCTGTTTATATCATTAAAGATAAGTCCTTGTACTTGTTCCAATTGGGAACATTTTGATTTTAATCTTTTAATTTGAATGTACATCATAACCACAACTCCAACTCCCAGTATCCCGAGAACCAAACCTATACCCATAATGAACGATGTTAAATCTACCATAATTTCTTTTTTTTATTTGTTTATTATTGAACTGATAATTAAGTATAATAAAAAAAGGGACTATTTCAAGTCCCTTTATTATATAGTATTTTTATATTTTAATTTTCGTCATCATCAAACATTCCCATTTCATCACCCCAAGATTGTAAAAAATCTTGTTCTTCTTCGTGGCTAGGTTCCTCATCATCTTTAGTATATTCCCAAGCTTGAACTTCATTCTTAAATTTATTAAATGAAAAATTAATTTCGTCTAAATCAAAACCTAATTTATAATCATTAAAAACATTTTTCATATCATCTTTAATGTTATGTTTCATATATCCAACCATAACTTTGAAATACTTATGTAAATGATTTTCATTAAATGGTTCTCCAATAACTTCATCTAAAACGTGTTGGAAATGAGCGTCTATATAAAACTCCCAAGCTTTAGATAATGTTAAAACTTTTTTGTTTGAACCTAAACTATCATCTTCTTTAATTACATTCTTTTTACCTGAGTGCATCTCAAGGATTCTATTTTTCTCTTCTTGAGAGATGTTGTTTAATAAATTTTTCATATTTGTTTTTTATAATAAATATATTAAAATTAAAAAAAAATTACTTCAAGTCCCTTTTCATATCTCTATCAATATCCCGAGATTTAATACTATCTCGTTTATCGTAGAGTTTCTTACCACGAGCCAAAGCAATCTCCATTTTAATCAAACCTTTATCATTCAGGAATAATCTATATGGGATGATGGTTAATCCATTGGTGAGTTGGTTCTCCAAGTTGTTTAACTCTTTTCGCTTAAGTAAAAGTTTTCTATCCCGGGTTGTATCGTGGAATGACCCAAACCCATAATCTGAGATGTTCATCCCCTTAACAAATAACTCTCCGTTGTTGAAATAACAATACCCTTCAGAGATGGATGCCTTACCACCCCGGATTGATTTTACCTCGCTGCCGACCAACTTAATTCCCACAATTAGGGTTTCTAAGAATGAATACTCAAACTTGGCTTTCTTATTGACTATGTTAATTGATTTTTTCATACGACAAATATAATGATTTTTTTTCTAATAATTATGACTTTTTATACTTTTTGAGATATTTATAATAAAGAGATATTATGAACCCAAGAAAAAAAGAAGAAGATAAAAAAGTAAAATTTGGAATCTGTGTTGACCCGGTAATATACCAAAAAATGGAAGATGAGATGATTAACAAATCTCGCCTGATTGAAACATTATTGAAAGAACATTATGGAAAAAAAAGTTTGTAGTAAGTGTAAAGAAGAAAAAGAGGTTTGTGAGTTTCAAAAAAATTCACATTCAAAAGATGGGTATCGGTCTGAATGCTCTTTATGTTCAAAAAAAGTAAAAGAATTAATACCAAAAGAGAAACTATTGGAATATGATAAAAATTTTAGAGAGAAAAATAGAGAAAGACTAAATGAAAAACAAAAAATATATTATCAAAATAATATAGATAAAGAACGCTCTCGTGGTAAAAAATATCGGGAAACATTAAAAAAAGATAAACCTATTATCATTCCTAAAACCAAAGAAGAATTAAAATTAAAAAAACAAGAATGGATTAAAAACAATAGAGAACTCAATAATCAAAAACGAAGAAATAAATATAAAAACAATATTCATTATAAAATATCTCTTAATGTTCGTAATAGAGTAAACACTTATTTAAAATCAAATAACATTCAAAAAAGAAATAAAACTTTTGATATTGTAGGTTGTTCCCCGGAATTTCTTAAAGAACATTTAGAAAACCAATTTATTGACGGTATGAGTTGGAATAACAGACGTGAGTGGCATATTGACCACATTATTCCTGTATCATCCGCAAAAACAGAAGAAGAATTTTACAAATTGTGTCATTATACTAATCTCCAACCACTATGGGCTGAAGATAATTTAAAAAAATATAACAAATTATGTTAAAACAAAAAAAGGTATTACAACTTAATGTAATACCTTTTTGGCTAAATACGATGAGAATACTCGTCTTACTAAGAATCTTTTGAAGGATTATTGTTTCCCTTCGTTTCCATCAACTTTTGGTTGATAATTCTTAACACCGGTTATTTAGGATAACCATACCTTAGGGTCTTAATTACTCTCCTGATACTCAATCCTATTCAAGTTTGCGACCTGATTCGGGGTTCGACCCCCTATAAGTTTTTCACAGAAATCTAATCAGTCTTGCGGACATCTTAGGCTACCGACAGCCGGTAACTAAGTTGGTGTCTTACATCAAAACCCGGTAAACACTTTTGCTCTATATCTTTTAGTTTTTCACCATATTGAAAATAGTAATTGTGTTGTGGATGAATCAAAGAAGTGGTCTACCATAAGCTCCATAACCTTTTGGGTTAAAGAATACTAAACTTCTTCGTGAGATATCCCTATCTCGGTAATTTAAGAATTCTTCGAATCAAAATCTTGGTAGATTTTTGATAAGGATAATGACAGCACCACCTGTTACTTATCTTGTCTTTCAACTTTAAGATTTCTCTTGTACTGGAACTCGCAATTATAAGGTTGGATAACCTTACTTCTCACATAGACCCTATCGGTTATTCTTATTGATGTTCCCATCTCAACCTGACGACCCACATCGCCCGGTCACCCAACCACTTTCCTTACAGAGTTTCCCTCAGTACTAAAGGTCAGGCGATATCCGACTTGTATACTCGAGTCCCATTTCTGAGACCGCAATTCTGTTAACACAACAGAATCACTTTATATTGAATTTCTTCAATTTATTTAAGGATGATATACCACCCATTATCTTTTTTTTACTCCACCTAAGTGGGTAAAGGATAATCTAAAATTTCTAAGAACGTTTTGAGGTTTACCTCATTTGTTTTACAAAGGTAAGTGATTTTTTTCATTTGTCAAACACTTTTGTAATTTTTTTTTATTTTTTTTTAATCTGTGATAAGACCTTAAGATTTACTCATTCGTAGGTCACCCATTCTATTCTACCTAAAACTCGCCTTTAACATCCGTTCTACCCAAACCATCGTTTATTTCTTGTTAACCTCTCGGATATCTTTGAGTGCCTTCTCAACTTGTAATCTGATAGGGGCTCCATATTGCTCGTCATTTCTGACTCCCTATGGGGTTCTGCTGTAATAGGTCTATCTGCTATCTTATCACAGAATAAACTATTTGTGGTACCGGAAGGATTCGAACCTACGACACGGAGTCTTTCGTTACTCTTGCTCTACCAAGAGAGATAAATTCCTCACTGAGCTACAATACCATATAAGTTAGTGGACGTATGCTCTACCATCTGAGCTACGGGGTTAAGACCGGAGGGATTTGAATCCTCGACACAACGTCCACCTAATTTTTCAATAATTTTAAGAACTTTATTTCTTCGACAAAGATAATACTTTTATTTTAATCTGTCAAACTTTTTTTTATTTTTTTTTTAATTTGTTGTCAGGACAGGACTCGAACCTGTAAAGATAAGAAGAATCTCTTAAAGTTTCAAACCCCCCTCTTCCGGTGTAAATCTTAAATTCCGGATTATATGACTTTTTTTTCTCCGGTAAAAGAAATTTACTTTCATTAATTATGTAAAAATCAAAATCTCTAATCGAACACATAGAAAAATCAAAATTTAGTGATTTTTTCATTATACGGGTAATAACCATTACACCGGTTCTATCTAAAAGTTTTTTACTGATACCATCCCACTTATAATCCAATATTTTAACGGAGACAAGTATCTTATCTTTAAAACCGTCAAGATTTATAACTTGGAATTTAAGAAAATCTTTACTGTGTTCACTTTCCCAAAAGTATTCATTCTTATCTAAGAATAAACGTTTATACGAGTCTATACTATTTTGTATGTAACTTTTCATAATTACATACTCATCATCCAACCCATTCGGTTCTGTTCCTGATACTCGGAATAAGTGCATTTTCTCATAGACTTATAATCCGGTCTCAACTTAACGTGTGTTGGGTATTTCTTTTCGTGTTCTTTGTTTTCTCTCATCACACGAGCATACGCCTCTCTCTTACTTGGTGCCCACACATCATTGAATCCACCACCTATCCAATTGAATAAATACAAATACTCTCCGTTAACACTTCTATATAATTTCTCTTTAGCCATAATGATTAGTTTTAAATCCGATACAAAGATAAGCCTATTTTTAATTCTACCAAACTTTTTATAATTTTTTTTAAAAAATTTTTTTACGATAACGATTACGTGAAATTTTGTGGTATAATATTTGACTTAGTGGTTTTAATAACCTATTTATTGAATGAACTTAAACATTATTTAAAACAAAGTATTATGAAAAAAGTATTATTAGCCCTTGCAGTGATTGCAACGTTATCTTTAACATCTTGTAAAAAAGAAGTAAAACAAGACGAAACAACAGAAGTTGTTGTTGATTCAACAGTAGTAAATCCTACATCGACAGACACTACACAAGTTGACACCACTAAAGTTGAAACAACTCAAGTAAAGTAAAAAAGTAACCCCTCTTTCGGAGGGGTTTTTTTATTTTAATAAGTTTTTGATTTTCTCAACATTGAGAATTATTCGTTTTTCTTTACTTTCATTAAAACCAAACGGTTTAAATGAGCTAGTAAGAGCGTTTATTAAAGTATCTTCCGCATAGGCTTCAGCACTTGTTGGTGTGGTTTGTCCCGGTGTTGTATTAGATTCCGAACTACCTACTTTATTTGAAACGTGAATATGGTCATCATGGTCAGGAAAACCAAAATATAAAACAGCTTTAGGATTACCTGATTCACTATTCACAGTATATCCCGCATTTCTTAAGTTAGATACAAAACTTTCAATATTAGATAATATTTTCTTAGATTCTGCGTCAGATTTACTCTTCCACCCTACACCATTTACTCTTGAAATATCTACAGCCTCACCTGTTGGGTGTCTACTAACATTACCTGAACTAGTCATTTCTTTATGTCCTGTAACAGCTGTTCCAATAGAAACGGTAATACCGGCCGCATTAGCCGCCCCATTAATTTCTGATAATAACGATAAGTTTATTTTATCGGATGCCGTTGACCCTTCAAATTTTATGTTTGGGTATGATGTTATATCAACACTACCGACAGCCTCAAAAATTGTTATTAATTTTTTCATATTATTGTTCTAAATGATTCATTAATACACCACCAATTGTCGTTGATTGAACGAGTAAATTATTTACCAACTCATCCGGTAATTTTGTTTTTTTCTTTGTGTAGTCAATACCTAACATCCCAATAAACCTACCTTCAATACATTTAATAGAAAAAAGGTAACCTGATTTACATCCGGTGTCTTCTGCAATATATTTTAAACCAAAAGTTGCTACTGTCTCATCTTTAAAATCTGAAATTTGGATGGTATCTTTTTCTAGTAAATGATTAATTGAACGACTAAATAAATTAACGGGTATGTTGTGGAAATTTCCTTGGATGGATTGAACGGATGGTCCAACAGATTCGTATATAATACTAAATTTTGCCATCGATTTTCCGGTTGGGTAGAAGTTACCACCATTATGAAATTGTGCAACCCAAACTCTATCGGCCTTAAATTCTTCTTTAATATGGTCTAATTTTGTCATTACAAGTTCACTAACTTTTAATGTTTCCAATACCATATCAGGTTTTTCTGTTTTTTTATCTAATTTATTTTTTATAAATAATATTAGAATAGGTCCTAATACACCCGTGATAAACGCTACAATTATTGATGCACTCATAAATTTTATTTTAAATTACTAAAGTTTTTTAAGAATTGTTCTTTTGTTATTTGTAGTTTTTGACCACTTTTAGTTTTAATAACCATCATTTCAGGTTTCTTAATAACAGATTCTACAATTTTTTTCTTTGGGGTTATAACTGTTTTAACCTTAGGTTCCTCAATTATTGGTTCCTCTTGTTGGAATACCTCAACAGTTAATTTTGGTCTTTCTTCTTCTTGTTCCGAAACAACAACATTAACTTTTTTATTTGTTTTTACACCAAAGTCAGAATTCCATGGTTCAAAATAGACATCATCAGCGATAACCTCTAATCTCATATTACCTTTTGTTCCTTCAGGTAAAAAATGTTTAGTTTTTGGGATAATAACTTCACACACACCGGTGTTTTCAATCACTCCGTTAAACATATAAGACATCTCATCTGTCTCAATTACTAATCTTACTTTAGATTTTGCTAAAGAAGTTCCTTCAATTTGTATATTACAATTGAATCTATTTGGTTTGTCTGTATATAATAAGTAACTCATAACAAATAAATATCTTAATTTTCTATAATTGTCACACCAACTTTAATATTTTTCTGTTCTTTCATTAAAAGTTCCACATCTTTTAATTTTACTTTAACTTTTGTGTTCTTAGTTTTATTAACTTTTGTTTCAAATTCTATCTCATCAACATCTAATCTAACAAATAACCCAATTAAGGTAGCGACTTCGTCTTCCCTTAATTCTTTCATTCTTTTACGAATTCTAGGTCCAACACCACCTGCTGCGGTAATTTTTTGAATTACACAGGCTTCTTTCCACGTAAATGGTGTCTCCATCCACGCGAAAGGTGCATCATTCCAAGAATAACAAATACTTCCCATACTATTTATAAATAACTAAAAATTTGTAAAATTGTAGTATGTCTGATATTTCTAATCAATTAATTAAGGATTCTTATAATTACGTCCTTCAATCCGACCTATCAACAGGTAATATATACCGTATTGGTGGGGGTATTCCGGTTAACCCAAAATTCTTATCGGGATTAACTATTAACACAAGTTTTAATTTTTCAAATGGTACCGAACAACCCGGATATGTATTAACATCCGATTCTCTTGGTAATGCAAGTTGGGGTCCAATTTCTGGTTCTTCTAATGGTAATTATTTGTCATTAAGTGGTGGAACGGTAACCGGACCGACAATTTTTACAAATGGTTTAACAGCTAATACTATTTCTGCGACAACATATCAAAATCTACCAATAGACATCAGAGTTACCGGTGGAACAAAATCTGGTAATACGGTAGTATTCATAAATAATACGGGGGGGACTTTTAACGTTACAGGATTTTCCGACACATTTGTTACAGGAGCGACTTATTCTAACAATACATTCACATATAGAAATAATACGGGGGGAACATTTAATGTGTCTTTTAATACAATGACAGGCCTTACGGCAACAACAATAAGTGCGACGACATACCAAAACTTACCAATAGATGTTAGAGTTACCGGTGGGACATACGATAGTACTAGTGGGGCCACAACATTCACAAATAATACCGGAGGAACCTTTAATGTTACGGGATATTTCAAACCTACGGATGATGTTTACGTAACAAGTGGTAGTATTGGTAATGGACCGGATAATACCCAAAATTACATAATCTTAAATAGAAATAATGCTGAAAATGTTATACTAACTAATTTAGTTGATATTGTTACTGTAACCAAATCAATTATGAACGAAATTATTAGTACTAATAAAGTTATCAAAGGTAAGATATATAAGATATTAGATTGTGATAGTGGTTTATATTTAAACGGTACTAATACACATGGAGAGTTAATTTACACAACAATATACTTAACAGGTTTAGAATCCAATAAATTATCTGAAAGTGGTGTGGGTATATTTTACACACCAAAATACAATGATTACCCAATTTTTGAAGATAATGTCGAGTATGGAGATGGAACTCAAGTTATATGGGGTGGTTATGTTTGGAGATTAGAAAAAGGTGGTAAATTTTATAGTGAAAACATTTTTAACTTACCTAAAAGTGATTTTGAAATATTATACCCTTTTCATAATTCTAATGAATATAACGGCACATTATACGACCAACAATATGATGACATAATTTATGATTACGACCAGGATGTAATCATATATCGTAACGAACAAAATTCAAATATTGTTAGTACAACACAGGAGAACATTGTATATTGGATAGAAAATAAAAGTTTATATAACCCTATTAAAGCTTTTAAATGGGGTCATTTAAATGTCATAAACAATCAACAAATAATAAATTCATATAATGAAAATATAAATTATAGGGGTTCAATACAAAATAATTTTTATTTTAATAATTTATCATATCAAAGTAACATAAATGTTGATATAACTTCTTACCAAGAAAATTTTATATTTAATAATGGTGCGTATCAAAATATGATATCTTTAATTGAATATGGTTATCAAAGAAATTTTAATTTTACAAATGAATCTTTCCAAGACCGTATGGTTGGTTGTAGACAAAATAATGTAAATTTAAATTATAGTGTACAATCAAAAGGTAATTCTCTTGTACAAGACAGGATAACAATTAAAAATTTTAGTAGGGATTTGACAGGAATTTCAGGTTCTGAGGTCGGTGAATTTTATATTAACGATTTACCTATTGATTATGGTGCTCCGGTATTAATTGGAAAAAATAATAATCGTTTAGTTGAAGTTCCTGTTGGTGGAGGTCTTTCAGATTTAAGGACTAAAAATAATATTGAGTATATTACCGGTGACACGTCGTCAATTATTAACAAACTTAAACCGGCTAAATTTGAATTTAATAATTATTCAGGAGTCACAAGACATGGGTTTATAGCACAAGACGTATTAGATATTAACCCCAAACTGGTTTTAGGTGATGGTGAAAAAGAAAATAGGTTGTATGGTTTAGATTATTATGGAATATTAGCATTGACAGTTAAATCACTCCAAGAAGCTAACAGTAGAATCGACACATTAGAGAAAATAGTGAGTGAATATCAATCAAAATAAAAAAGTGGGGTATTACCCCCACTTTATTACAATTTTTTGAATTCCGGTCTAATTAGGTTCCATATGATTTCAGAGTAATCTTTTTTATCAAACATTCTGAATAAAATCCCCGATAGATGTTTAGGTTGAGTGAATACCCACTCAGCAAACTCTTTTCTATCTTCTATGGGTTCTTTGTCGTTATATTTACCATACATCTTACCATCAAACTTTTTACCAACGTCTTCAGATATTTGAAAATATGAATACCTTAAATCTTTAACGTAGGATTTAATTTTGTTGTAAAATTCATCCGGAACATCTTTTAGTATTTCCATAACATCCTCACCATTCTTCAAAAACTCCCAAACTCCGGTTGTGGTAACGTTGGTCATTATTTTATGAAGACGAAGATACTCAACACCTTTAACTTTGATTCTATCTCCATTGGAGAATTTAACCACAAACCCTTCTTGGTTATCTTTTACCATAGATTTAAGTTCTTTGAAGTCCTTAATACCATCGTATTTTTTAACTACATCAAACCCGTGTTCTCTCCACATTTCCACATCATATTCTTTTCCGAACTTATCAAAGGTTCCCAATAGGACTAACCCTTCATAATCACCGTAATCACACACAATACGATTATTTTTATAGAGCACTTCAAAACAAAAAGTCAAATGTCTGAACATTATGTCAGTGTTATATTTTTTAAGTAATTCTCCACCCTTAATTGCTTGGTCTGAACCAAATGACCCACGAGTGGCAACCACCCATTGACCCTCATACCAAAAAACTATTAAAAGTGAGCCATCCATTTTTTCATAAACCTCAAACTTTTCAGTTGGTTCAAATTTTCCTTCCTCTATGTTGAAGAATTTATCAAAAGGTTTTGCTACGATGTCTCCGGTGTGGTCGGTAACTAAACCTCTACACATCAGGGTCACCTCATCCCACAGGTTCTCGTACTGAACTTTCTCAGTATAATTCCATATGTTTAATGGAAGGTATGGATGTACTTGTTTATATAGTAATCCGTCTTCGTAATATTGGTTTAGTTTTTCTCTCATACTATTCTATTTTTTTCAAATTCTCTTCTAATCTACTCAAAAATGATTCCTCACCATCATCACCTGATAATAACCAATCCACTCGTTGAGCGTATTCTTGAGCAATATGAAGAGCTTTAACCGCCTCTTTCATCTTCTCAATAACCTCGTCCGAATATTTGTAATGGAATTTATCTTCAGGGTATTTTACGTACCACTCAGGGTCAATCCAATTGTTTTTTAATTCTTCAGGTGTTTTTTCAACACCATTCTTTACAATAATCTCGTCTATTTCGTCTGCGATGTAACCAATCTTATATTGGTTGTAATCAAATGCTCCTCCACTCATATTAATTCAAATTTTGTTAATGTATCTCTTCTTTCTTCTTTGTTAATCCCCAATAAATAATTCTTAACATTACTAACAATTGGTTTACTGTAAATTTGAACTATCTCACTGAAAGTCATTATTTTTTTTACAACCTGATTTGGATTACTTTTTAATTTACCATTTTTGTAATCACTAATTGCTTTTAGAATAACGTTCTTATACCCACCAGATTCATCAATCAAATTAATAGTGTGTTCAGTAAATTGTCCATTTACAACAATTCTCAATAAATGAACTTTCTTAGATTTACAAAAGGTTATGACGAATACGTCATAACCTATATGTGTAAACCCGGTATCTGTTTTTTGATATTTAGCTACCTTGAAGATGTTCTCCATTATACTCTCACCATTTTTTTAGGGTCTTTACCCAATTTTTTCAAAATCTCATTTCTCTCGTATGTGTCTTGGTCGATGATTGATTTACTCAATTTCATCAATTCCATTTTAGACATATCACCACACTCGTTATACACTTCTGCTTGTAGTTTTGAATAATCACTCAAAGCTCTCTCAGATTCTCCCATTAATCCACGGAAGTTAGCTGATTGCATTTTCAATGAACCAAGAGATGTTCCAATCCATTTTGCCAATGAACCTTCATCTTTCAAATACAAACCATAAGTTCCGTATTTTGTGTAATAGAACGTCAAGATGTTATCTTCTTTTGTCCATTCGTGTAATCCCAAAGTTTTGCTACGTGTTGCCATAATCTTAAATTGTTAATGTTAATGTATTTGTTATTATTTGATGGTACAAAGATATAACTTTATTTTAATCCACCAAATTTTTTACAAAGAAATTTTAATTTTTTTGTAAATCTTCATATTTCCAAATAAAATTACCTGATTTTTTTGAAACTCCATTCAAACAATTATAAAGACCTTTTAATTTAAGTTCGTCCATAACATCAGCGGCGCTTCTCCAAATTTTAATTAAATTATTATTTAAATCATATTGAAGTACTTTTCTAGCATTATTACGTTTGCCTTCTTTCATTTTTTCTTTTATTTCAACACTAAAAGTTTTACCTTTATCTACACGAGTTTTATAACACCCTCTTTTTTTCCCCGGTATTCTTTTAATAGAATGTTTCCACGTTTTTCCTTTACTAGGATTTGGTTTTCCTTTATTGGAATTTGATATTTTATCACGAGTTTCTTTAGTAACAATTCTACCACTATCTCCTTCCCCTCCATTCGTAGAATTAACTAATGGACCTTTACTTAATTCTTTTCTACCTATCTCCTCAATAAGTAACATTTCTAAACGAAATGACTCATATTCCTCTAAATTCTCATAAAGAAATTCCACAATAGGAATACCGTATTTATTAACATAATTAATCCAATGCCTTCCTCTACTTAACATACAAAAAGCTCTGTTTCCGGAACCTTTCCCAATATAGAAAATTTCTTTAGTAATTGGGTTTTTGTGACAATACACATAAAATTTTTCCATACATCTATTTTATGATAAATAGATGTAAAACACATTTTATTTATAAATCCTAAAGAAAAATCTCAAATCTTTTTCTCATTATATTCAACTTATCTTCCGGAACCCCGTGTTCATTGACTCCACCGTGTCTGTTTTCTACGATAAGTGAGTAAGTTTTATACCCATATTTTTCAGCCAATTCAAAATAAGGTGTCATTTCCCATTCCTGAGTGAAGGTATTAGAGACCACAACTCTAGAAACCCCTGATGATAGAAATTCTATTTCAGGATGTTCATCCCACCCCATCGCTCTTTCACATTCAGATTGACACCATTGATGAGCATACTTTAATTGTGACGGGTCAAATTCATATTCCCCATTAATGGTTATAAAATACATATCCGCCTCAAGATGAGTACCACCTAGTGATTCTGCTAATGTTGTTTTACCACTTCCGGGTAATCCTCTTAATAAGAATAATTCTTTCATATCACTTTTACTTCTATTAGTTTTCTTCTTAACCACTGTTCATCAACATTATCAGGTCTTTTACCTAAAATGATTTCATCAATTGTATCCCCAAGACATTCCATCAACATTCTTTTGATTTCGGATGGTGCATCCATTGCTGCATACGAATAACAATCTTGTAGCATTTCGTGAGATAACGGAACCTCAATTATTATCCGTGATGATATTAACGAACCATCTTCATTAAAGTGGTTGTCTTCTACTCTTGTGTTTAACATATTATTTACGTTTTTTTCCATCTTCAGTTTCAACCTCATCCGTGTGGTGGTCAAATAACATATCCGACATAATCTCACGTTTATCCATTATTCTTATGATATCATCCATATCATATACCCCAAACGTTGGGTGACCGTCCATTCCCACATCCATTTTTTTACCTTTACCAAATCTTAAATTTGTTGGGAGATGTACGTGTCCATGCAAATGAATAACACCTCTGTTTAGGTTCTCCCAAGACGATATTGGGTAGTGAAACAATTCAAATGTTTTAGATTTGTAAGTCATAACATCTGAACGAGAAACACTCGTAAATAACTCCTGACAATCACCTCTGTTGTTTTGGACGTGGTGGTCGTGATTACCTAATATAAGGTGAATCTCTTTACAGAAAATCCTATCTCTAAACTTTTGAATATTCTCAAACCCCCCAAAACTCCAATCCCCAAGATGAATTAACACATCGTCTTGTCCAACAACACTATTAATGTTATTAACAATTGTTTCGTTCATTTGTTCTATGGTTTCAAAATCTCTCGTTTGGTCTATTGGGACACTACCATCCGGTAATCTCCAAGCCGTTACTCCACGACAAATATTTTTGTGACCATAGTGTGAATCCGAACACACCCATACTTTTCTATTTTTCTCTATCTTAATCATACTGCAAATCTAATTCTTTTTTTCCAAACCAAAAAGGTTTTTCTCTGTTTTTCCAAGAAGCCAAATCACTTTTAGCTCCCATATAATAATTTCTATAAGATTCCACAACAGAATCTACCTTAAACTCATCCGGCATTGCCATAGCCGGTTTTGTAAAACCAATGTCCGGAATGTTTGGTTTATTTACAATACACCAATTAATCACATCTATTGATTTGTGTCTTTTACCATACCTATGGGTATATTCTTTTCCAAGTTCCAACCCCAACTCACACAAGTACAAATAATTTGATAAACTCTGACGAGCCCATACCGCACAAGGATGGTTCTTATGGGACAATTTGTACGGTACTTGGTCGGTAACTTGGTCGGTAACTTGGTCGGTTGTGTGATGAACCGAACATAATAACTGAGCCGTTTCCAAAATCATTTTTACTACGTGTTTATCTACGTGGTATTGTGCCGACAATGTCGGATTCTCATCCAAGAAAAATATATTCATTATACGTGTGGTATTTGGACTCTTACACAAGTTTGTGCTTGACCCTCGTTCATTAAAAAATTGTTGCAAAAACCCATTATATTGCTCGCTCCAATTGGATTAGCAGAATGAACATACACAACTGGGAATACAAATTTATGAGCTTTTTTTTCACTTCTACTCATATTAAATCTCTCCTCATTTGTGTTGTGAAATAATGCCACCAAAAATTTAATAGCATCATAACCGGTTTTCTCCTGAATGTTATTGTAATCCAAAGTATAATTTGGTGAAACATTATCAAAATATTCCTTCATAGCTGTATCACCCAAATCGTGGTCTAATGAGATTATATCAATATTTCCCAACCCAATCTTATTAACTTCCGCAACAAATTCATCGTAATTTCTTACAACAATCCAATTATCTCCGGTTGGTGTTCTCACATCATCAAGATAAATTCTACATGGTGGTTTCATTTTATTTTCCATAATTATTTATTTTGGTACAAAGATAATCATATATTTCATATAAAAAAATGTTTAATTAAAAAAAGTAAATATTTATATATAAAAAAACATTATGGAAGGAACTAAATACGTATTAAAAAACAATACCACACAAATTCAATTTTTTGATTACAAAACTTTGTCTGACTCTATGTGGAATTATCAAGTATCTTTAAATCCGGGTCAAGTAAAAACAATTTGGACGGCATTGGATACTTTGAAAATTTATAATAATGGTGCTATCACCATAGAAGAAAAATCGGTGTTTCCTCCGACAGACCACGTAATTGGTGGAAATAATGGAAATAATACATATATTGATTATGAAAACAAATCAATATTAATATTCTCACAATTACCAGAATCGACTAATTTAGGGTATTCTATTTTAGATTTTGAACATAATGTGATTGTTGGGCCTGTTGATTTGGGTTATAACACAGCTAGTGTTGTCGGTGGTGGTTGGAATATTTCTGACATAAACCCATTCACAAATTCTGGTTATATGATATATCTAAATAATATCGATAATGTTAGTAAAGCGTCAATTTATTTAGATTACAAAGGAACAATTATTGGAGAATATTCTGCAAGTACTACAGACACATCTTACGGTATGTTAAATGGTAAATTAGCGTATTTTATTGATTACGATAATACTTTTAATTACTCAGATGGTAAAACTTTTAAATCAAGAGAAATCAATCTAAATTATAATCAGTTTAGTGTGGTAAATGGTTATTGGGATAATAATAATAACAATAGTTTTGTAACACATTTGACTAATGGTGATTACAACTTATATACATTAGTAACAATGGAGAGAGAAATTCCATTAGTTAATTGGGACAGTAGTAATACCGATGTATTTGTTTTCCAATATACTAATTCTAACTTTACCACAACATTAAATTTTAATACTAACGATGATAGTTATAAATTCTTTAATATCTACTCATCAACAGGAAGTATTTTACAAACAATAGATTTAACTTTAGGTGATACATATAATAGTTCTGACTTTACATTCTTTGGAACTAATAAAATGAATATTGTTCTGTATAATGACACTTATACCAATGTTGATTATTTAATCTACACATATGATGGTGAAACAGATACATTAATATCAGCCATACATCAAAGAGGGAATAATTTTTTAAATTGGAATCAGAACAGTAATCAAATTTCTAAAAGTTTATACGGTGGAGACATTGAATTCCCAAGTCAAGATATTCATATATTTTTTTATAATGAATCAGATAGTAATTATAATTTTATAACTTCACTTTATTTTAATGTTTTATCATATTTCAGTGGAGACACAGAATATAGAACACCTTACATAATTAATTATTCAGGTGGTACAGTAAATTGGGTTAATATAAGTAATTATTTTTTGGGGTCATCGTTAATGGTATTATATTATAGTGGTAGTATTTTAAAATTATTAACAATAACATCAAATGATATATCATCTGTTGATGTTACACCGTTAGGACCATTAGACACCTATAATATTTACACTTGGGGGGTTGGAGATACATTCATATTTATGACATTCACTGATTATACTTCAGCAGGAACATTATACGCATACGACGCGATGGGTAATCTATTAGATAATAAATTATTTTTTAATGGATGGGATAATTCTTATAGTTATGGAACATTTTATTTTGAAACTGACCCAGGAGCTTATTATTTTAATACCGCAAATTCAAAATTCACATCAATCGATTATCAAGATGAGAGACGTAAGTCTACTCCATATTACACAGAAACATTTAAAAGAACTAGTAATATGTTGTTAATTAGATACGATATGGTTAATACTTACGCTAGACTTTTAACTGAAAATAATATAACTCCTGAGGTAATATTACCACATACATACGACGAACCTTCATTTGAGGTTGGTAAAGACGTTATTCTTTATATTTATTTTAACGAAAATGGTAAAGTTGTTATAAATCTATATAACACATCGTTTGGTTTATTACAATCTTTAACAACAAATTACATTAACTGGAATTATAGTCTTGTGGTAGAAAATAGAGCTTGGGTTCAAATTCAAGATGGCTCAAATTATATAAATTATATGGTATCAGCAAATGGAATAAAAATGGTTGAATCAACAACAAGTTATGATTGGCGGGTGGCTAATGACTATTATTGGTGGTGGAATTACTAAAAAATAAATTAAATAAAAAAATTATATATGAAATATTTTGTAAAATACGAAGTTAAAAAGGGTGATAAATCATTTATCAATCCGGGTCTATCAGATTTTAATACATCTGTTGAGTTAAATGCCGGTCAATTAAAAACAACCGTTAAAGAATGGTTAGATATACCCTCAGGTGAAACTGTTGTCTCTGAAGTTCTTAAATCAGGTCAAAAAGAATTAGTTGATACCGACATTATCCCTTTTAGAGATAAAACAGGGTTAAACTATCTTTTAACTCTAAGTGGTAATACCGGAACACAATCATTTAGTGGTGGAACCAAATCATTACATAAACCTGATTTCCTTAATAAGAAATAAAAACAAAACCCCCTCTGAAAAGAAGGGGTTTTTTTATGAAACCTTGTTATTTGTTTATTTTTTAGAATTTGTTCCCACAAGAAGAACAAAATTTATCGGAATCTTTTTTTCTTTTTTTCCCACAGTTAGTACAATACACTTTTAAATCTTGTTTTTCAAAAACCTGTTGTGACACCGGTAATATTTTCCATATTGATGTTGAACAACTATAGTGATTAAAAGTTTTATCCACCGTTTTGAAGGATTGGTCAGATGAACCCCCTTTTTCAACTCTACCGGTTTCAATAGAATTTTCACTATTATCTATTAAAGAATCCATAGTAACTTCACCACGAGGTTTAGATTTTTTCAAACTTCTTAAAACACCTCTTATGTTTGGTCCGGCAAAAGTGTTACTTGATGAAGTATTAAAACTAATACCACCTGTATTGGTTGATGAATAATTTGTATTTGTTGTTGTGAATGTCGAACTAGCATTTATTGTAAATGGGTTAGTTGAAATAGTAGTGTGGATTGGACCACCAAATGAACCACCACCCACATAACTAATGTTGTTATTCCACACCGGTTGTTTATACTCATCAAAGAAGTCAATTACAACATCCCCATTTCCGGAGATGGCATCCAACACTTCATTTGATGTTCCATCAACCTCATAAGTTTCAAACTTAAATTTACGAGCATCATCAAGATATCTCTCAAGATACACTCGCTGTCCCGGTTTAAGAACAATTCCTCCTCCGGAGATATAACTTCCGTCAAGTTTGATTTTCGCTAATACTGTTGTTGAAGAGGGGTTAAATAATTCTAGTTCGAATTCATCCCCATTTTTAAGATAGACATTTTGTCCAACTTGTTTAAGACGTTTTCTGTCTTTTGTGATATACGCACAAGGCGTACCTGTTTTTGTTTGGTAATACATAATTTCCTTATTTTATTTTTTATGTTTATTGAACTTCTCTTCGTTGGTATCAATTCCAACTCAAATGTCTCTAAGGACACGAGAACCTCAGCAACAAGGTTTCAGTTATAAATATAGGGGTGATTTGTTTTGTTGTAAATGGGTTAATTACAATCTTTTGATTTTTGAGTATAGTCCTCAACAATTAGGTCGTTAAAAACTTTTCTTAAAAAGTCATATAAGTCAAACCAATTACGACTTTGTCTATCTAAATAGATATCAGCAACTACACCTCTAACATAATTAGAATACATAGTTAATCTCATATCACAAACATAATTATTAGTACGTAATTGTTTGATTAAATCTTCTTTTAATTCACTATAATTTCTTCTCATAAATAACTCAAACGAGTCAGATTCTGATAATAAATGATGTTGTGATTCTGATATAATAATTTTCATATCTATAAATATCTTATAAACTAAAAAACCCCCAAGTTTCCTTGAAGGTTATTTTGATATTTGTAGGGTTGTCCGGTACCTACACTGACCAACGACAATCAGACCACCGTTCACCACCTGTAAGGGCCTAACGACTGATATTATAACTTGCTTACACTCAAATATCTGCTGTGTCCTATACAGGATTCGAACCTGTGACCTTTTCGTTATGAGCGAACCGCTACTGACCGGACTGAGCTAATAGGACTAAAATGGGTTTTTAATGAACCCATAAAACATATGTCAATTATTGGTGATGCTTAACGTACCGACCAAATTTATCAACCCTCACAGAGAGTTTCTCCAATCTAAAGTTCCAATTATCGAACTTTCCTAAGCCAGATTTTATTCTTGCTTGTTTAACCGCAGATACTTCTGCCTTCTCACGTCCTTCTTCCGTAGTTTCTACGAAAAAAGTGGGAGCCTGAACACCAGTCTTACTGGTAGGGACTACTCTCCAAATTCTCAATTTCTGAGTCATAAATTTTAGCTAATGCTAAAACTATGAGGAGTTGGGTTGGTTGTTTTTCATAATTTTATTTTCTATATCCTATTACGTTAATAAATTTTTGTGTTGAATGAGCCGGTCTATTAAACAATTGACCCTCTTTAAACGTATGTCTTTTAGAGACCAATTCTTGTGGGAGAAATATACCATTAAAATCAATATTCTTAACGGTTCCATTTTCACAAATTACTTTAAGGTATCCTGATTCAGGAATAACATTCAAATCAAAAGACCAATTCTCTTTTTTATCGAGAATATTTGTTAAAATATAAATCTTAACTTTTGATTGGATAGCTCTGTTACCTTGTCGGTTACAATACCCCCAATTATCATAGTGGTCTGAATCCTCTGATTTTGTTAAATCGGTAACATCTTTACCCCAAACGTGATATTCTTTTCTATTTGGTCCGTAGATTACCATATGTAATCCTTTCCCGGTTACGTAATTTTGCCTTCCGTATAACCAAACATCGTCACCAATATGAACTTTTTTAAGTCCTTTGTTTAAAACTTTTACTTCATATTTTTCACCATTTCTACGGGTTCCTGTTGCAACAACTTTCTCGTATTTCCTCATATTTGTAATATAATCAATTAAATATAAATATCAAACATATGGTGGTCTATCACCTCAACGTTTTCATTGGTACTGTTTTATGTGTGCCTCACGTGATTACTAATGTCACTGTCGCTTTAATGTTTGTTATTTTGTATCTCCGGTGGGAGTCGAACCCACATCCATAAGGACAGCTGTTTAAGAGTTGCGTGTATACCAATTCCACCACGGAGATGTGTTCCCCCGACGAGATTAGGTTGGGGTAGATATTCACAGTTTTCCTATTCAAAACCCATCGCGTCTTACCGCTTAAAAGTCAACAACTACTCGGAGGGAATGTTGTAAGTTCCCTTTATTCCGACAGACCCCCTCTGTAAAACCGTTTGAGGCGTCAGCTACATCTTTGTTTAAGAAACGATGCCAAATCTGTTGAGTATCTCTATCTCAATTGTAGTCAGAACAGGACTCGAACCTGTGGTCTCTCGGCAGTAAGCCACCGAGTGAAGTACCAACTCTTCCATCCGACTATTTTCCCGTCTTTCTGAGATGTCAACTACTTGTATGTTGTTCCTACATACCAATCCTCTTATAGTCGATTTTGTAGTCAGGACAGGACTCGAACCTGTAATTCCGGTTAAACCCCTCGACGGGGCCGCGTCTATCCAATTCCGCCACCCGACTATATTATAACAACTACTCTTATCCCGTCTGTTATTCACAAGCCCTAATTTGTGTCAGGAGATTCTAACTCCATCCCTAGTTGTCAAGTGTGTCTAAAGAGCATTTGACACTTCCTTTATAATTTGATGGTAAGGTGGGATTCGAACCCACATCCTTTCGGCCAACTAAGACCGAACGCTTTCACCATTTGAGCTTCTTACCAAACATTTTGGAAAAACTGATGAACACGTTATTCACCTTTGGTTTGAGTTAACCTTTATCGTTTTTCCGTTTTTTTTTGAGAGATTTCCTTTTGAAGTAATGTCAATCTCGTCCTAAACCACACCATCCTTTCTTTTAAGGTTAAGAAACTTCTAAGAACCTATTTGTCACCACTGACTTTTCTTAACTACAAAAAACAGACTCACAAACTGAACCCCGAAAAAACGACTCGTGGATAGAGTAGGATTCGAACCTACAATAGTACCATACTTTTTCACCTGCCGGTTACTTCAAGG
>Ga0209499_1000819_pt1 | contig 22674 bp, 30 predicted proteins | sample C_130208_EF_Meta_FD_187306 | JGI IMG/M metagenome (GOLD analysis project Ga0209499, IMG submission 187306) | Freshwater microbial communities from Lake Croche, Canada to study carbon cycling - C_130208_EF_MetaG (SPAdes) (version 2) | ecosystem: Environmental > Aquatic > Freshwater > Lake... | reverse complement strand
TTCTGCTGTGTTGTGGTCGTAGGGCAGATTGTTTTCTGCGGGGTAGTAGTCGTAGCCGACTGTTACTTTGTCGAAACTGTCGCCATCATTGTGTGTGATGAGATCGTCAAAGTGGAATTTGAGTTTGTAGTCAATCATTTGGTTTCCTTAAAAGACCCCATGCGATGTGCTAGGGCATGACGTGATTGTATATCAAACTAAACACGCAACAAGGTTTTTTTATTAGTACTTTCCATAATGTGGCTTTTTTGCAAATTCTTAAATGTTTATTTTGCTATACTGATTGCATGGACAAACAAAAAGCTATCACATTGGCTGGCTCTCAGAGTGAGCTTGCAAGAATTTTGGGCATCACCAGGGCGGCGGTACATAACTGGAAAACCATCCCAACAGGGCGGCTTTATCAATTGATGGTGTTGCGCCCTGATTGGTTTTTGGAGTAAAATAATGGAAACACTTGGCGGTGTTAATGTAGTAGGGTTACACATGAAGTCTGCTGGTTACTACGCCAGTCCGCCAACATCCGCAAGGGTGAGACTTCAGGTGTAGCCCTTTTTTTTGGGCTTTTATGCGTATTAAAAATTGGACAAAGTTTCAGCACTTCAAGGACAGGCGGCCTCCTTGGGTGAAGCTGTATCGTGACATTCTTGATGACCTTGAGTGGCATGAATTAGACCCCTTGGCCGCCAAAGTGCTAGTTATGCTTTGGTTAATAGCTAGTGAGAACGAGGGTCGAATCCCTGACAACAAAACTCTTGCTTTTCGACTCAGATTGACTGAATTGAAAACTAAAGAAATCATTATCAAGCTGTCTCATTGGCTGGAACAAGATGATATCAATAAGATATCAAAAGGATATCAAGTTGATCTACCAGAGAGAGAGACAGAGACAGAGTTAGAGACAGAGACAAAGAGAGAGAAGAACGCAACTAGCGTTGCTTGCCCTCCTGATGTTGACCAACAAATTTGGGATGACTGGAAACAGTTACGCAAAGCCAAAAAAGCACCTGTGACCGAAACAGTTGTAAACAGCGCAAGAAAAGAAGCTGCCAAGGCAAACATGGAGTTCAGCGACTTTTTAAGTATTTGGTGCGCTAGAGGCTCGCAAGGCTTACAAGCCGACTGGATTAAACCTGATGAACGCAATTTAACCAAAACTGGCCAACGGAACGCTAATGTTTTGTCAGGTCTTACTCGTGGCTTACTTGGAGGACAGGGCAATGTCAAACTACTCGGAAACTGATTTTTGCGAAGTTGAGCAAGGCTTGGATTACATCTTTGGCCGCATGAGCGCAATTTATGGTGCGGCATTTCTCAGACATTGGGAGGGTGTTGACCACAGTTTGATTCGCCAGGAGTGGGCGCATCAGCTTAAAGGTTTTTTAACATATCGCCCAAGCATGGATTACGCCATTTCAAAGTTAGATGGTGAGTTTGTGCCAAGCGCAATTAAGTTTAGGAATTTGTGCAATCAAGGCCCATTTATTCCTGTCAAACAAGTTCCGATGATTGAACGAAAAATGACCATTCATGAGCAGATTGAGAGCGAACGGGTGAAACAGGAAGCGTTGGCTAAATTAGCCGAATTAAAAAAACAATATGGTGGGAGAACATGAATGAGTTGGCTCTTTTCGCAGGCGCTGGTGGAGGAATACTTGGTGGACACCTCCTTGGTTGGAGAACAGTCTGTGCAGTCGAATGGGAGCAATACCCAGCAAGCGTATTGTGCGCCCGACAAAATGACGGACTTCTCCCGCCTTTCCCGATTTGGGATGACGTACAAACCTTTGACGGAAACCCGTGGCGAGGAATTGTTGATGTCGTATCTGGAGGATTTCCATGCCAAGACATCTCAGCCGCAGGGCGAGGCGCAGGTATTGATGGAGAACGAAGCGGAATGTGGGGACAAATGGCGAGGATCATTTACGAAGTACGACCCAAGTTTGTGTTCGTGGAAAACTCACCAATGCTCACTTCTAGGGGACTTGGACGAGTTCTCGGAGACTTGGCCTCAATGGGGTTTGATGCGAGATGGGGAGTGTTGGGAGCAGCGGACGTTGGAGCAAACCATCAGAGGGACAGAATCTGGATTGTCGGAAAACAAAGAACTTTGGCCTACACCTTGTCTACCAGGCAACGGGGGAACGAATGGAAAAGCAAAAATGAAAAAAATGTTAGCCAACAAATGGCCTACACCAACTTGCCACAATTCCAACGAAAAAGGCAGCCCATCGGAGTTCAAGAGGGATTCGCCAGGATTAGGGACGGTAGTTCTTTGGTTTCCGACCCCGCAAGCATCGGACAATCGGGACAGGGGCAACATGAGCAATCCGTCAATACAAAGACGAATCAAAATTGGCAAACAAATTATGCTGAGTCAATCGGTAGACCGCAACAGTGGGCTTCTGAACCCAACGTGGGTCGAGTGGTTAATGGGGTGGCCTCTAGAGTGGACAGACTTAAAGCCATTGGAAATGGACAAGTGCCACTCTGTGCCGCAACAGCCTGGAGAGTTTTAAATGACTTTTGATTGGAACACAAAAGAAAATGACACCCGAAGAATTGGAGCACTTTATGGACTGCGAAGCCCAAGAGTGGCTCAGGCGTTACCAAGCCAAGAAATTGACGATTGGCTCAAAGAAAGCGTTAAGTTGGTGGCAGGGTGTGTTAGGGGACTTGGAACGAATCAGAGGCGTGTACGCCACTTTGGATTTGAGACAACGCATGAACAGGATTCAAAATGAGACGAGCCGCAAGAGTTGACGCAAATGCGATACAAGTAGTCTCTGCATTACGAGCTGCTGGAGCTTATGTGTGGATTATTGGCCTACCCGTAGACCTTTTGGTGGGGTACAAGGGACACACATTCCTCATGGAGATCAAAGATGGCCCTAAAAAGCGTTTAACGAAGCTACAAGCCGATTTTTTTGAGAATTGGTCAGGTAGTACCTTATGCCGTGTTGATGGCCCTGAAGCGGCTTTACGCATGATTGAGGTTGTCAAATGAAAGCACCATATAAAGCCATCGAATTTATCCTTGAGCAAGCGCCTAAGTTTGCTGCTGCGAAGGCTCAAAGAATTTACCTAGAGGAATTTCGCAAGACAAAAAAGGCTTTGCTGATGAAAGAAGCCATGACCAAAGGCATAGATTCCGCTGTCGCACAGGAGCGTGAAGCCTACGCTCACCCCGAATACCAAGAGCTTTTGCATGGATTGTCAATCGCGATTGAGCAGGAAGAAACCCTGAAATGGAAGTTATTTGCCGCCCAGATGAAGTCGGATATTTGGCGGTCAGAGCAAGCAAGTGAGCGCCTTGGCGTTAAAACAACGGAGTAATATTATGATGTGTCCCCGCTGTAGTTCAGAAAACCTTAAAGTCTTAGACACCCGATCAACCGCTGAGTATGTAACCCGCAGACGAATGTGTCTGAATGGCCATAAATTTTTAACCAAAGAATATGCAATACCCGAAACACAAGTATGTGAGAAGCCAGAAGTTACTGAAGTTGGTGGCTCAACTCTGTTGTCACGGCTGTGGCATGGACAATGGCGTTCAGGCGGCTCACAGTAACTGGGGCGGTGGCAAAGGCCGCGGGATTAAATGTGACGACAATTTAGTGGCGGCATTGTGCTTGGCTTGCCATTACGAAATAGACCAAGGCAAAAACTTGTCTAAAGAGGAACGCCAAAAGAAATGGGCAGAAGCCCATATTGGGACAGTTTTAACGCTATGTAATCAAGGTAAGTGGCCACCTGAAGTGCCTTTACCCTTTACAATAGAGTAGGCATCGCAGTTGCCACTTTAAGGGGACTTGTTCCCCTTTTTTTTATTTACGCATTGATGGCAGTGGTGCAGAGGGCTGCGCCTCATGCGACCTGTGCATGGGGTGAGCGTGAGCCGCATCAGTTTTCTCATGTTTGTCTAGTTCTTTTTCCAAAGCCATTACTTTCATGCGCTCTTTTTTGTGTTCGCGCATCACTTCGTAATTAGAAGGCTCTGTGTGCTTAACCTTCTCGCGTGTCAATGTCATCTTGGTGGCCATGATTTTCCTTTATGAGAACGCTCTAGTTCCCGATTTGTCAATAATAAGTGCTTGCTTGCGTGGCGTCAATTGAGGTGTATTGGGGATGCTGATGTGTGTCCAGCCACCGCCAGTAGGCGATGCAAACTCTCTTATGACTTGATCGTAAGCCAGGCTTGAGGCAATAATTGTTCTGACCACTTGGTCAGGCGTCAGTTCAGGAACTCGGAAATCCACAGCAGCCCCAACCCTATGCTGAGAACTGTCACGACTACCCACTCCATCATTTGTTTGCTTACTGCGAAAACCAGAGCTAACAATGATTGGCTTTCCTCCAAGGGTTTGTTTAACTTCTTCAAGGAATTCTGCGAGTCTTTTGAGGTTTTCAAGTTCATGGTCATTTGGTGTGTTGTCCCATCCATTGCGTTCTGCAATCTCTGAAAATGTCAGTTCTTCTAAAGAAAAATGTTCAGTTAACTTCACTTTTTCACCCTATCGGTAATTTTTTCAAGTGTTCTGCCACCAAAGTAGAACGACATTACAAGCATACCCCATTGGCCTAACAACTCTACATAAGCACCACGAGTCTCATATTCAAAGATTGATGCGATTGCAAAGCCAGAATAGGCGATTAAAAGGAATATAAGGGTCATAGGGCGAATATTTTTGGACAGCCAAGAGTCAGATGCCATGTCTGCCTGAACACGCTCTGTGAGGTTGTTTTGCTCAGTCTTGTATAACTCAGTCTCGTTAGCCATTTTTGCCAACTCACCATCTTGAGCTAACTTAGTTAACTCCAACTGAGCTTTGGCCTTTTGCTCTGGGTCAGGAATCAGTTTGTCAATGAGCTTGCCGCCAATGTTTAAAAGTGAATCTAGTCCAATCATTTTTTATCCTTTGTCCAAACTGAAATAAGGTTGTGCAGGAATGACACCACAAAAATAAACACAGCACCAATCGTCATGCCGATTAACATATCAATCATTGTTCATCCGATTTGTCAAAAGTTTGTGAAAGTTTAATACCCGCCAATAAACCTATGAAACCCCCAGTAATGGTCTGAAGTACGGGAGTAATCTCTTTAAAAACTTCCGAGTTGTCAACGTCAGCAGAATACAAGCCCATCAACAAAGCAAAGATAATGCCAAGCATGACTAGGCAAAGGGTGGCAGTAACCATCAAGGTCACAGAAAAGGTAAGTTTTTCTCTTAGATCGCTCATTTAATTCTCACGCTAGTTGGTCAATGTTACGTTTTAAATTGGCAATCTCAATGTTTAGAGTTATCTGCCGCATCCGATAGTTGTATATCTCATACTCATATTGGTGAAACTTCTTTACCTGATTGTCAACTTGAACCTGATTTGCACGTTCAGCATCTAACTTTTCAATCCTTTTGACAAACACTTCGGCTTGCGTGGAAGCCATTGGGTGGACTATGGGATACCATTTGTCAAAGCTGACTTTCACTTCTTTTCCCTTTCAGCCGCCCTTGCATAGTAATACAGCACTTTAGAGCGAAGTTCTGCACTATCTGCAACACCAGCCCACGCTGCCAAATTATTCCAAATACCCGCTAGTTGTTCAGCAGAGCAGTTATCACCATTTGTGGTGAGCCACTGCGACAATCTTTGATGCCTCTCCGATGGGTTTCCCAGCCAACTCAGAGCGTAAAAGTCTGTAACTGTGCAAGGCGCTTTTGCACTCGCCCAAAATACCAAGCAAATAAGAAATAGCCAAAACCATTTCATTTCGACCAATAGTGAGTGATGTAACCGACAAACGTAGATATTGCCGACACAAACACCATGCCCATCCAGAACCCGCCACGGCCTTTGTTAGCCAACTCAATCAAAGTGTCCAACTGGCCTTCCATCTTGTCAATCTTTGCCTCCATTGACTCGACTTTTTGCTGAAGCGCACCATATTGGACTAAATCAATCTCGTTCATTTTAGGCTTTCTGAATGTACGCTAAAGAATAGTAAGTCGGAAGGTATGTCCCCACGTTGCTTGTAGAAGCCGCTGTAAAGCCACCAGTGTTGCCAACAGCGTAAGTGTTACCTGACCCCACAACAAACGAATCCTGAAGGTTTGGAGTGCCATTCTGACCATTACAGAGGTAGTAACCAGCAGGGATTGAACCGATCGAGCCAGACCACATAATAATGCCGCCAGATGGCACAGCGCTTACAGCCGCAGTCGTTCCAATAATTCCGTACAAGTTGTCGTAAGTTTGAATAACTGTCAGGTTAGCGTCAGTCAAAACAAATTTGTAATTTGACCCCGCGGTTAGCCAAACCTCTTGTGGTGGGCGGCCATCAGTTTGTAACTGAATAGGATTTGTATTGGCCACATTACCCGTTGAGGTTGTGTAGGTCGACTGAGGCGTGGTCGTGCCTGCGGCATAGGTATAGATAAACCCACCAGCCAAGGGGAGGCCAGTAGTGGTGAAAAATTGGAATCCGTTACCAATAGGGGAAAGATTGACTGCCATGTTTATTCCTTGTTTGCCATGCCGCTTAAATCAATTTTTACGGCTTTTGGTGATTTGCCAATGTCAGAAAGTTTTGTGCCTGCACCAGGCTTCAAAGATTCTTCAGTTTGTTGTTTCATGGCACGTTTTTGAGCCGATTCACGAATCATTGTGCCAACAGGAATCATGCCTGCGCCCAAACCATAATTAGCACCTTTTTCAAGAGCGCCCTTGGCAAATTCTTTAGCACCCGCCACAAATGTATTTGATTGATTGATGTAGCTTCCACGGGGCTGTGCTTGCGTATACCTAGCAACATTACCCAAAGCCTTTAACTGCTGGGCAGTCTGGCCATCAACTAACTCAAGTAACTTAGGGTCAATCTGTTGCAACGCTTTGTTATATCCCGCTTGGCTGAAGTTTCCATTGTTATCAACCACACCAGCTTTGCTTTTTAACCAGTTCACAACAGAAGCAGACACGGCTTGGTGGCCTTCAGAGCCCTGACCGAGTTGTTCCACTAATGTCTGTAAATCTCGCTTATTACCGCCAATAATGTATTTGTTGACAAACTTATCAGGGGCAACATCATTGACCGCGGCATCATATGCGGGGTCTTTTTTGAGCATATCAAAACGAGCTTTAGCCGCGTTTCGTGCCTCATTAGCCAAGGGCTTGAGGGCTTCTGCCTCACCTGACAATGGTAAGTCCTCTAAGGCCGTGCGAACGATACTAGAAGCCGCTTTAGCGTTGCCATCACCTGAACGCTCTGCCTTACGCATCTCAGACGCCAAATTAGTTCTCATGGCTTCAAATTGCTCAAACGTCATTGTCTCGCCATTTTTGTAGCGATCTAATTGTTTGGCCAGAGCAGGAGGCAAGAAGTCAGTCTTTAACTCTTTGCCCAACATCTTTTCAGCATTGATGGCAAACTGCTTTCCGTCAATAGGGAAGTCACCACCCGCGGCATCTTTGAGGGCTTTGTATTTAGCAGATATGTCAGCCGTGCGCGTGTCATCAAGCGTTTTGTAAGAATTGATGATTGATTCAGCGTTCTCTAAATGGTTTGTACCAAACACATCAGGGGCGGCAGTGTCCCTAATGGCGTTCATGTTCTCAATCAACTTACCATTTTGCTCATTAAAACGATTGGCCAACTCAGGGTTTTTGCCTCTCATGTTCATTTCATCAGAAAGCAAATTTACATCTTGAGAGGCTTGGCCTTTTGTCAAACGAACAGGCACAGGCAAAGTATCAGCTTCAACTGCGCGTTCTAGTGCAGGCCTATTAAATTCATGCGCTGGCGTGTTTCTTAGTTCAGCTTGTAACTCAGGACTTGCTTTAGCTAACAAGGCTTGAACAGCCGCTTGGTCTGTTGTGGCCGCAGCGCCCGCGCTTTGCAAACCACCTTTAGCCTGAAACTGTTGTTGCAGTTGACCAGGAGCGCCAACCTGAAGTTCATTGGCATATCTGTTTAAAGTCTCAGCACCTTTTACAAAAGGTTTGGCCACAACGCCCAAGGGTTTAGCGACCATGCCTGGCGCAGCCACTGTAGCCGTTCCAACCATGTTTTGTACGTCAGCAAGCGGTAAGCCTGTTTTAGACGCGATCCACTCAGCACCTTTGTTAATGTTTTGGCCAACAAAATCCATTAACTGGCGTGATGCCTCGCTTTTGTAAGCAGGGTTTTCAGTCACGCCAAACGCTTTGCCAAATGGTTTTTCTAATGCGCTTGTGACTGTTTGGCCATATTCCTGTGCTTTTTCAGGAGTAGTAAAAGGCCGAGTAGCCGCTTGAACCACTTGTCCTGACATTGGCAAAATGCCACCAATAGTTGTGTCAGCCAAAGAAGCAAGCCCTGCACCAAAGTCTTTTTTACCTTGTTGCAAGTTGTTGTAAAACTGAGAAGCCATCTGAGACATTGAAGTATCAGGCTTTTGAATTACTTTTGCAGGCTCACCAGCCGCGGGTGTAGATTCCCACAAGTTAGCCAATGTTTGCTCTTGTGCGGCTTGAGGGGCAGCTTGTGGCATAGCCTGAGGCATGGCTTGGGGAACTACCTTGCCGCCCATCTCACGGGTTAAGGCTTCAATGTCTCTTTGCGCTCTTTGGTCGCCACTGGCCAAGCGTTGTTTTGCCTTAGACATCTCGTCTTGCAAAACAGCCATGCGATCAACTTGACGTTTATCAGATGTTGCCGGTGCAGGGCCGGAATCCCAAAGTTCAGCAAGAGAGGCCATTATTTAATAATCCCCAACATCTTAGCTTGCATGATTTTGTTTGACAGGTCTTTGCGCTCTGCATCTGACATTGAACGCTTTAATTGCGCTACATCAGCGGCAGACATTTCCTGAAACAAACGAGGGTCAGCAATCTTGTTAAACAACTGAAGTTTTTGGTTGTAAACATCAGGATTTGAGGCAAATTGTGCCATGTAATCGGCTTTGGCCATGTTTAATTTTTCCACGCCAATAAGTTGATTGACAACGCCTTTGATAGCGCCTTCGTTCATTTTCTTATTAGGGTTTGCAATCTCAGCCAAAGCGCGAGCCGCATCTGTGTTGCCACCAGCAAGCGCTAACAAAGCGCTATTTTTGGCCAACTCATCCGTGGCAGTTTTTTCCATCTCATAAGCAGGGATGCCGACCGCATTGGCCACACCAGCCAACAACTCTTTGCGGCCACCACCAACGCCTGTAAACGCCTTCTCAGACAGATTGCGGATGTTTTGTAATGTGCCAATACGATTCTGTGCGTTTTTGGCTTTGTCAATAGTTTCAATGTAGTCTTTGGATGCTGTTTCACCGCCTGCTTGAAACATCTGAGTCTGAGCAGGGCCAACGCTAGTTTGCAAAGATTGACCTGGCTGACGTTGTGACAAAGGCCCAAGCAATTGGCCCGCACCAGTTTGAGAATTAACAACTTGTGTTGTTGGTGGTAATTCTGCCTCAATGGATTTGCCCACTTGTGTGCCAGGCGTACCAAACGCAATTGCTGAGCCCATTTGCACAGGAACATTTTTTGCGCCTGTAGAAACCATTGTGGCCGTTGGGAACAACTTATCAATCTGACTTTCAGCACTCAAAGCGCCAGTAAAGTCACGAGCAATCCAAGTCTTTAACGCGTTTGTGTCGTCTGTTTGTGGAATTCTCTCAATAGCTTGATTGATTACACTCTCATCACCACCAACGTTTTTGATGGTTTTTTTGTAGTGATTAACCACGTCATCGCGGGTTAACTTGTCTTCTTGCAATAATTTTACAGATTCACGTTTGACATTATCCAAATGCTTACGAGCATTTTCTAACTTAGCTGAGTTAACGCCAATTTGAGCCGTTTCAGTTTCAGCTTTTTGCTGTGCAATCCGAGTAGGCGCAGTTTCTTCAGATACTTTAGTCTCTGCCGCGGCTTTACGCAACGTCAAAGGATTCATTTGTTGGGCTTGCTGATAGTTTTGAACACCAGAAGCCAAATTCATAATGTCAGACAACGAAGTCTGCTTAGGCACAACGTTAGAGTAACCAGTAAAGAAATCAGCCATTCTTAACCTCCAGGTATAACAGCATTGTTTTGGCCTAACAAACTTGCCAACAATGCCGTGTTGCCAAGATTAGAAATTGTTGTACCCATGTTTTGAGCTTTACCAATAGTAGCCGCTGCATTAGCCGCTGCCAAACCAGTGTTTAGGTTAGTGGTGTTTGTGCCGTAAGCCGTACCCGCGCCAATACCTTGTTGGTTAGCAGTAGAGCCCATGCCCGCAATACCCGACAACGTGTTGTAAATGTTGTTGCGCTGAGTGTTGTAGTTATTAAACGCGTTCTGATAAGCGTTGCCGGCATAGTCTTGGGTGTAGCGATTCAAACCTGTCAGTGTGTTTCCAGACAAAGCACCGCCTCCAACATTTGCCGCACGTTGGTTGGCCATTTGCCCTTGTCCCAACATAAATTCATAGTTAGGTGCTAAACCAGATTTTAAATCATTTGCATCAAACTGATGTGTCAAATATGGCATCTGTTTGTTGATTTCATTCAACGCACCGACACCAGCTTCCTGATAAGGAGCAATACTTTTTAAATTTGTGTTGTAAATGTCGCCAAGAACACCCATAGACTTTTGGGCTGAAGCGTTTTGAATATCTTGACCAGAACTGATTGCTTTGTTAGCAATAATTGAACCAGTAGCGCCAAGCAAACCGCTTCCCAAAGCCGCAATTTGAAGTGGAGAAAGACCTGATAGCAAACCGCCACCAGTTGCCGCGGCAGTACTAGCAAGCCCACTTGTTGCACCATCAACGGCTCCTAATGTACCTGCACCCGCTGCGCCCGCTGCCAAACCAGTTCCAGCTAAACTTGAACCAAGATTTCCCGCAACATTTGCGCCTGTATTTAAACCAGTAGCGCCTAAAACTGAAGAAGTACCAGTTAAACCACCAGTAGGTAGTAATCCATCATTAGTAACTAATCCTGTGGGTGTTTGATATGTCAAACCTTGAGCGCCACCCATGCTTGACATAGATGCTGGGTTTACACCGCCAAAAGAAGATAAAGCACCAGATAAAGTTGTTGACGGAGCGCCAGGGTTTATTGTTAAACCTTGACCACCGCCCATGTTTGACAAATTAGCTGATCCACTAGGTTGTATTCCTTGAGCGCCACCCATATCAGTAATTGGATTTGTGCTTGTGCTGTTGGCCAATGAATAATCAGTAGCGCCAAGACCTTCACCGCCTCTTGGAATTTCCAAATAATTTGGAGCAGTTTGAGGAGTAGTTGATCCTAATGAATAATCAGTAGGCTGTAACTCTCCAATATTTTGTAATGGTGTACCAACAGCGGCTGGAGGCGCAGTATTTGCAAGATCATTTATAGATGTTTGAGGGTAATTAGTAATCTGACCTTGAAAAGGAGGTTGATCAGGAACAGGGTATGAAGTTGCAACTGGGGGGGGAGAAGCTGTGGGGGGCGCAAGATACTGATTAAAATCAGATGGCAGTTCTTGAGGAGTTTGAGAAGGGCCATATTCAGGCCCGCCAAACTGTCCCATTAATTGCTGACCCGCATAACCCAAAGCCGCGCTCTTTAAAACGTCACCAATGTTTCCACCCTGAAGCGCAGTCGAGCCGCCCGCAATCAATGGCGCAAACTCAGGAAAAGCAAGGCTTAAACCGATGGTCGCTAATGAACCAAGGGCAGAGTTGTCATCTTTGATTGTAGAAGTGGAAAACTTAGGGTTGCCCTGAGCATCAAAAGTTACATGGTAGCCCGTGTTACCTTCACCGCCAAAAAGACCTGGCGCTGTGACCGCGCTAGTGCTGAAAGGTGAAGCAATACGCTGACCAGTTTCTTTGTTGCCCAATAGACTTGAAGTAGTGATAGGCGCTGTGTAAACAGTCTGAGTGCCAGATTCTCCGCTAACATCTTGTGCTGTCACCTTGCTTGGGTCAACAATGTTTCCTTGCAAATCAACGTATTGACCGCGGCCATTTAGATTGACTTGGGTGTCATAAGGCACATCCACCATGCCAAGTTGGTTAATATCTGTGATGCCAGATGTGGCCAGATTCTCAGCCATCTTAGCAGCCGCGGCGGGGCTTACTCCACTTGCCGCAATCTGTTGGGCTAACTTTTGACGTGCATTAAGAACAGGATTGACAGGGCCTGCGCCAATATCAAATCCAGCCTCACCATCACCAGACATATATGAATTAGGGTCGAATCGCATTACAAATCCTTAAACATTGTAATAAGGGACTTTAAATGGCTTACCATTCACAGTCACGTTGATAAAGCCAACAGGATTTGCAGGCAAAGTTCCAGACCCAGCGGTGGCCGTTGCGCTACTACTGAAGTTTACCAAATTTAGGAAGAATTGTTGCCATGCCCGTGTAGGTCTTTTTGTCATAGGCTCTAAAAATTCTGACTGTGGGTAAGGGTTGATCTGCTGTGAGGAGGAAATTCCTGAAGTTGCCATTAATTTTCTCCTTGACTAGCTTTAAGGTTAGCGGACACAATCACCGCGTTTACGGGGTCGCTGATTGACACTTCGTAAATTCTGTCACGCGCAGTCCCCAAACGTCTCCAAATGGCACGATTGCGGTACTTTCCTAGCTGTCCGATGCTCACCCAATACTCACGCGACCAAGTTGATCCACCATCATTTGACCAACGAAGCATGGCTTGAGGGTTGGTTGTGGTGGGTGAATTTTGAGTAATCTTGTCGCCAAGGATGTAAACGGCATCAGGGCCGATGGTAAAAGTTGCAGTGGAGCCGATGTAGTAAGTCGAACCAATGTAGATTTCGTTGTTGAAATAAACCTCAGTCGATAAACCCGTAGTTCCAACGCCAGGCTGAAACTGAATCTGCAACTCATCAAAATACTGTCTTTGAAGGTCAGTCACCAAGTGAGGGGCGCGTCTTAATCTACGGATAGTCTGGCCATCATCCGTGAAATTAGTGCGGTCAAGCATATAAATCTTGCCGTTGTCATAGTCTCCGACAAGAACCATGCCCTGAAACAATGTGCAACAGTTACCGCGGTGGCGTTGATAAACGCCTTGGTCGTTCAGATAAAGCCACTTGTGCCACATCTGAGTAGCAACGTCATAAACCCATGTAAGGTTTAAAGAAGGGAATGTCACCACATAACATTCGTGACCCTCAAGCTGATATGTCCACGCAATCGCGTCTGAGATGTTTTGGTTTGCCAAGGTATTTTCAACCGCGTGAGTGGAAATCCTCTCAGGAATATAACCATTCATCTGCATGATTTGTGCTTGACCACGAGAGTTGCGTGAAACGTAAGCAAACGAATTACCAAGACGCGACAAGGAAAACTGTGCGCCTATGCCGTGTTGGGTAGAAGTGCCAGGGATTCTCTGAAATGGAAACGGCACAGCGCCCACATCTGTCCACACCTCAGATGACGCCTCACCCATCAAATAAACTTCGCGGTGGTCAACAATCAAAGCCACCAATTTATCGGGCGCAGCGTCTTTAAGGGCATAACTGACAGAGCTAGAAACAGGGCTTAAAAGATCAGATGCACCCCATTCCTGAGTGCCAGGGTCGTTGTAAACAAAGTAATTGTCCACAATGTCAATCGTATTACCACCGCTAAACGCTCCGTCTGACGATGGCAATACAGAGAATGACAAGGCGTAGAGTGTCCGAGAAGCAATCGATTGAGTGGCGCTGATTGTGTAAGTTCCCGCCCCACCAGTTCCAGTCCCCAAAGCCGTGATAATTAGATTAGCAGAAACACCCGTACCGATGATTGTTTGGCCAACATAAAGAGTGCCACTTGTCACCGCAGTCACAGTTAAAGTCGTGCCTGACATTGAGCCGGTAAACAAACAGCCAACAGTGGCCGTATTAAGCTGTTCAGCGGCAATAGTTTGCGATAAATTGACTGTGTATGTACCTACCCCGCCTGTACCCGTTCCGAGGGCTGTAATGACTGTTTCAGGGGTTATGCCGATACCATAAACAGATTGACCCGCGGCCAACACTCCGCTACTGACCTGAGTCACAGTCAAAGTTGTGCCGCTAATTGACCCTGTGAAAATCGCTGTGGAAGGATTAGAAATTCTCCATGTGTAGCGATAAGCACCATCCACAATGTTGACGTTGATGCCGTTGTCAGATATGCCTACGCGACCTGAATTGGAGTTAAGCAATCCAACAACAGAAGGTGTCAGGTTAGAGCTGAGAACATAGACATAAGGCCCACACACGGCAATCATTTGCTGACCACCCGACAAGGTGCGAACACCGCGGACTTCTTGGGCGTTTGAGAAAACTACTTTTGTAGTAAGACCTGGCGTTGGGTAAAGCGCAACCACCCCGCGATTGCCGCCCTGTTTTAAAGGGTCAATCTCAGGGAAGAAGTTAATACACTCCTGCGATTCTTGGTAAATCGAAGGTGCTTCGTAACTTGGGCCGACAAAACCAAAATCTGCCATTATTTATCCTTAACGCAGGAAACCGCCTGATAAAATCCAGCCGGCATCTTTTGCACGACCCACAAGCAACGCATCCGCATACTGAGCAACTTGTAGCGGCCCCATGTTTTTGCGCTTGAGCGTGGCTTTACCTTGCCCTGCAAACTTCTGAATCATCGCTATTTGCGTTGGTGAGGCTTTGCCGTACATGGGCATCAATCGCTCTGCCAAACACCATCTAATGGCCATTGAATAGCCTTGTGGCAGCACAATCGGAGTGTTCAGGCTTTCATAGCGACTAAAGATTGTGTCGGCAAACAAGTGCATTTCACCCTGAGATGGGTTTGGCCACACGAAAAGGTTTCCTGAATCTTCACCAGGGTTAAAGTAAACCGCTTTTGGCCAAGGGCCGTTAAGCGTCTTTAAACCGATTAATTCGTATTCTTGCAGGGTCAAAACCGAGACAGGATAGTCAAGGCCACCATTGGTGATGGGCTGGCCATTGGAGTAAGTGTTAATCCTGACAAACGCTGAGTTCAGATTTAAAGGCTTTTGGTAGTAAGCGGTAATCGCTGTAGAACCAATTGTTTGGTAAGTGTTTAATTGGTATGTACCAACTTCATTCACGTTACCGCCTGCGCCTGTCAGGAATTGAGTAATCTTCGTTCCCGCAGCGATGCCAGTTCCACTTAAAGTCTGACCTTGAGCAATAGCACCTGATGTAATGCCCGTGACTGTTAAGACGTTACCCGTAATTGAGCCTGTAAAAGCCGCGCCAATAAAGTTGGCGGTGCTTGGATTAGGGCCAATTGTGTATTGGGTTTGACCTGAAATGATCGGAAAAATAATTTCGGTGAAGTTAAACACCATCATTTCTTCGTTCGACCATTGATCGAGCATGTCGTTCAGCATATCAAATGCGTCTTGAGCCGCTTCAGGCGTTGGTGTCTCGCCAGCTTCCAAAGCGCCAATATCTTTTAGCGCCCTAGAAACAATGTCAATTGGCATTACCATGATATGTCCTTAAACAGTAAAAGTGCCAGGCATCCACGGAAGTCCTGATCGCTGTGGGTTTTTAAGCGCATTTAGCTGCTTTTCTAGGTTAGATTTTATGCTACTTACCCCGTCAACGATAGAGGCATCCTCAATCCATTGCACAATCATTTCTTTTGTCACTTGGTCGTATGGCGTCACCATAGTTGGAGAGTCAAACACCCAGTGTCCTTCAGACGCAATTGAGTATTGATCGTCATTCAAAGTGACTTTGTAACTAGCAGACAAAATCAGGCCATCGAGTGATGGCGCATCCATAATGTCCCAAACGTAATTCATGCTGAAGCCCAAGGCGTGCCTGTAGCCTTAACAGGATTTTTCAGCAACTCAATCTGAGCCGCCAATGAAGCCTCTGTCGCTGACTTGTCAACAGCGTTCCACACCCATTCCAAAACAGTTTCTTCTGTCAGGTCTGCGTAGGGTATAGCAGGAGTGCCTTCAGGCCATGAGACTGTTGCGTACGCAGAGGCAGAGTGTTCTCCATCTACTGCTGTTGCTGTCCAATGTGCTGTTGTGACAAAGCCTGTAGCTACGTCACGATCAAGGGTAGAGATTTTCCAAGTGGTAGTCATTTTATTTTCCTTTAAAGATTAGCGGCATCCAAACGTGCCTTGAGAGAGTCAATGATTGTTTGTTGTTCTTGAATAGCTTTAATACAAAGAGAAACCATACTTGCATAATGCAAAGCATCAGGAGTTCCGTCGTTTGCGTAATCAACAAAAATACCTAAACCTACCGAATCTACTTCCTCAGCAATCAATCCACCAAAAGTTTTTTGAGAATCTTTTTCTGAAATGCTTTGATAAGTTACTGGCCTAAGTTTTAATACATCTTCAAGTCCAAAAGTTGCCGTTTGAACATTCGTTTTGTATTTTATTGATGATGTCCCTCTATACAAAACACCACTTGAATCAACATATACGTTTGCAACAGAGCCAGTTGTATTGTTATAAGGCGAATTTGCAGCAGCACCAGTTACAAAATAACCATCACTACGGACTTGAAATAAGCGAGTTGGTGTTGAATTTTCAACATAGACTGCATTGGTTGAAGCTGTAGAATCAGCAGAAACAACAATAACCCTTGCTGTATTACCGCTACCGCCTGTTCCTGATTTGAAGTTACCGCTTGAGTCTATACGGGCACGTTCTGTAATAGCACCACCATTAGCCCTAGTGTGCATTGCAAAGTAGCTTGAGTAGTCACCACTAGTTGCATTTTCTTTACCAATTGACCAACCACCCATACCCGCATAATCACCCGCAGAATTGTATTTAAGTGCCGCCATCATTCCAGACTGAGGAGATGTGTTATACGCATCTGTACTTTGTACTTGCGAATTAAACTTCATACTGCCATCAGTTGTTGCTGGGCCTTGGGATTGAAAAGTTGCATTTGGTGAAGTAGTACCAATTCCCAAAGCACCTGCTGACGTTATACGGGCGCGTTCTGAACTGTTTGTTCCAAAAGTCAGCGGATAACTACCAGTAGTAAAAATTGATCCGTATGCGTCAATCATCTGCATACGCAATGAAGAAGAAATTGTAGAGTTGGTAATTACAATATCATTATTGTTTTGAGTTCCAGATACTTCTAATTTATAACCAGGGCTTGTTGTACCAATACCAAGTTTCCCACTAGCATCCAGAGTCATGGCTTGCGTGAACGTAATAGCGTTTCCTGCTGTGCCTGATGGGGCGTTATGCCATTGATGCTGACCATTTTGCATTTGGTACATCGTGGCGTAAGAAGAAGCTCCATATTTGTATGCAGGGCCAGAACCATAATATGCGTTGTTCATTACACGCATATCTCCAGAACCAGGACTCCAGATTGCATTGCCAGATTGACCAACTTCTAAGGCTTTACCAAGCGTCCAAGCACTAGGAGTAACTCCAACACCCAAATTAGTGCCATCAAACACTAGCGCAGAACCTGTAGCAAGCGCACTTGATGAAGATGCGTAAACAAGCCCGTTAGCAGTAAAGGATGACAGTCCTGTGCCGCCCTTTGCCGTTGTGACAGGGCCAGAAATCATGGTGCTTGTCACAGTAGCGGTGTCGCCCGATGTAATCATTGTTCCAGTCACCGCGGGAACGCTTATCGTGAAAGTAGACGCTGTGTTCGGGCCAGTCAGGTTAACTTGACCACCGAGTGTTGCTTGAAAGACTAAAGTTCCCATGATGTTTCCTTATGGCGCAATGACAAGTTGTGAGGCCGTCAAAGCCCCTGTGCTTGGGTTAAATTGAAGTTTAGTTGACGATGTTTTCTGAGGCAAATTACCCGATGTTGAGGTCACCCAAGTCGGATAAACCACAGCCGCGGTTGTTGTGTCGTCAGTAATCGCTGTATTCGTCGCATTAGTTGCGGTGGTTGCTGTCGTTGCCGAACTAGCATTACCCGTCAAAGCCCCTACAAAGGTCGTAGAGGTCACAGAAGTCAGTCCCGCTATGGTTGTGACAGTACCGCCTAAAGAAACGCTTGTAGAGCCGATTGTGATGCTTGAGTTAGTCAACGCACCATTAGGGATGCTTGTCAGATTAGCACCCGATCCACTAAACCCTGTGGCGGTCAATAAACCCGTTGAAGGGTTAAATTGGTATTTAGTCGAGGAAACATATTCCGTGGCCAAATTTCCCGATGTGGCTGCGGCAAACAATGGATAACGAGTCGCGTTAGTGGTCGTGTCATCTGTGACAGTCGCATAAGCGGTGGGTGTTGACCAAGTTGGTGCGCCCGATCCGTTAGACGTTAAAACTTGCCCTGTTGTACCCGCGGCAGTAAACGCATAAGCCGTTCCTGTGCCATACGCAACAGCACCTGAAGTAGGTGTGGCCGTTCCGTTAGTGCCGCCTCGGTTAATCGCAACAGCGTTTCCGTTCCATGTGGCGCTTGTGATTGAGCCAGGGTAATCTAACGTATTTGTTGACCAAGAAACGTTTGCAGGGGTGAGATCGTGTCTGTCCCATGAACCCGCAGCTATTGAATTTGACAATAAATCAACTCTGGTAATGCCACCACTAGGCACAGAAACAATCAATGTGTTTGAATTGTTATTAACTAAAATTGCACCGCTACTTTGGTTGTTATCAAACTCAAAAATTGCACCATTTACCAACGTGGTTGCATCAGGCAATTTAAATGTTTGCCCACCAGAACCAGTAACTGTATATCTACGAGGTGAACTTACTGTTAATGTGGTTGTTGTTCCAGAAGCCGCAAAATTTGTATAAGCATCGTCTATTGCATTAACAGCAACATTTTGATTTGCATCACGCAACATCACAGAGTTTGCGCCACTAGATGCAGTCACCCCTGTGCCGCCATTCGCAACATTTAATGTGCCGCTTAAAGTGACAGCGCCTGTTGAATTTGTATTAGGCGTTAACCCCGTTGTTCCCGCAGAAAACGTGCTAACAAAATTACCCGACAAAGCACTTGTGGGAATCGTTGTAGATGATGTAACCGCGCTTGATCCGTTGGCGTAAACATACCCTGTTTGGCCAGTTAGGATAAAACTTGATAAGCCTGAGATTGAGCCACCCGTAATCGCAACATTGTTTGCATTTTGGGTACTCATTGTCCCCAAACCAGTAATGTCCGAATTAGGGATTGTGGCTTGACCCGATAACGCAGCAGTCCCATTTCCCTTAATATAACCACTCAATGTCGTTGCACCAGTACCACCATAAGGAACTGTGATTGTCGAGGCGTTCCAAGTACCCACAGTCAGCGTTCCAACGCCTGTAATCCCTGTATATGAACCTGATATACGCGCTGAATCAATAGTTCCTGATGTGATCTGAGTCGCGGCAATAGCGATGTTTGTGTCTGCCAAGGCGGTCAATTGACCTTGTGCGTTGACTGTGGCCGTCAGAGTCTTAGATGCCGACCCCACAGATGCGGCCGTAACGCCCGTATTCGTGATTGAGAACGTGTTTGAGGTAAGCGTTAAGCCTGTACCCGCGTAATACGTTCCGTTGCCTGAAAACTGCACAAAAGTAATCGGAGTGACGTTAATTGTGCCTGTGTCGCTAGAGGTAGAAACCCATGCAGTCTGCGCTTGGCCACCATTTAGGATGACAGTGTATGCGCCTGGCACTTCTGCCCAAACATCCATATCCGCTGATCGAGTCCATGCGCTTGCAGATGCGTTGTAAATGCCGTTTTGTGACGATGTGCTTTGATTCTTTACTAGAACCCTATCACCCGCCAAGGTTGTATATCCGTCAATTGTCTGTAAACCTGACAACGTAATCGAAACGGATGTGCCGCATTTAACCGCTTGCTTGGGGCTTAAACCTTGGGCAATTTGGTCAACATAAAACTTATTGGCAATGTCTGTGTTGCCAGTCGGAGAAGTCGTAATCTGACCTGTTGTGGTCAAAATATTTGTAAACGTACCTGTAGAAGGTGTGATGCCGCCAATAACGCTACTGTCAATTGTGCTTGCCGTAATGCTCAATCCAGACTGCTGAGGATTGATATTAGGGTAGAACGGAGTTCCCGCAGGGCCGATGAGACTGACCAACGTAAATGTTGGCTGTGGCCCAAAGATGCCCTGAACAGGAACTATATTGATCGTAGAGGTACTGGCGGCATTGGTCATTACGATTGATCCACAGCGGGAGTCAAGTAAACAAGGCTAGGGCCAGCGGCAGAACCGATAGCCGTCACATAACATGGTAATTGACCACCGATGGGAGGACACGCCAACACGACAGGAACTGTCATGAGGGGAGGCAAAATAAAGTCTCCAGGTGTTCCATCAACGGGCAATGCCGCTGTATCAGATGAAAGCTGACTAAATTTAATTGCTACGCTTACTGCACCAAAATTCATGCAAGAAACGTAGTTAATCAAATCGTTTGTGTTAGCTGTCAACTGCACCGCAGCGTGAGCAGAACCCGTGACACTAAGTGCCGTGGTCTTGCCACCAATTCGGATGACAGATGTATTAGCCATGATTAGACAACGCTAGAGGGGATTGGAGAGTCTTCGCAAGACTTGATGCTCACCAACATGGTCGCAGCGGCTTGAGTCACAGAACCGCCAGTCAAATTGAATAAGCGAACTGTGATTTGGTTGTCGGTGTTTGTGTAAACGTTACCGATACCAACGCCAACAGTCATAGCGGCATCAATTTGAGCCTGAATCTTATCGGTAGCTTTCACGCCACCAATAGCGATGTTCACTTCTGTGGTTGTTGTGGAAAAAGTTGTGCTTGGAAACGTTGTTTGCACAATGGTGTGAGCCAATACGTTGCCACGGCAAATGGTGGTTTTTGACATGATTATTCCTTTTAAGAATGAGTAAATTATAGCGTTAAACGAAAAAAAGCCATCCCTTTTGAGGATAGCTTTTTCCATTTATTGCATTGCAACTTAGGCTGTCAAGCCCTTGTTTTTCAATGCAGTAATGATGGCGTTTACCGCTGTAGCGATTTCAGTACCAGTGGCACTGTTGCTGATAGCAGTAATGGCCGCGGCTTGAGCCACGGGGGTTGCGCCATGAAAGCCAACCAATTTGGTAGAAGAGCCGCCCAACAAAACGCCATTGGAAGCGTCACCATTGAACAGGTAGTTTGCGGTTACTGTGGTTGATGGTCCAGGATTTGCCATGATATTTATTCCTTAAAAATGGTTAATTAGGCGGCAATACGGCAAGACAACTCTGGGTACAGAGGCGCCCAGCCATACAAAACATCCAAACGTGTGGGAATGGAGTCGTTGTTGATGGTGTATTGACGAACAACACGCATTGACAAACCAATCTCTTTGTCAGAGGCGCGACCAGCAAAGTGGACCCCGTCAGGTAGCTCGAGATCGCAGCAGGCGAGCGTAAATGCATTCCTATGCATCATAATATTCTGAGGACTTGATACTCCAGTATTATTAAATGCTGTTATATTTTGTGAACCAGAAGAAGTGATGTTTACGTTCTGGAACTGACCGCCAGAGATGATGGCAGGGCTAACAACAACAGAAGTTGCGCTAGTGCCAACAGCAGTGGTGGACTGAACCACGAAGTTACGCAATTTGCCGTATGACTGACGATTCTGTGGGTTAACAGCAAACACACCAGGGATTGTGAACACGTCACCAGCGTTCAGGGTAGAAGCTGAAGATGCGGTCAAAGCGATGGTGGAATACTGCGCCCAACCAGAGGTCAGGAAGCCAGTTGCGGTGGTCACGTTGCAAGCGATGGTGTTAGCAGACCATGAACCAAATGTCTGAGACACAACGTTCTGATCCAACTTCCAATTCACGCCAGCAGAGTCACGACCCATCAAGCCCTTGCGATACTGCTCGCCAATAGCTTCTTGGGGTACGAACAAACCTTTCAAGCTGTCCACGATGGTTGCGCTTGTGAAGGGCTCAACGATACATGAACGACGGCCATCGCGGGGTGCGCCTTCGGAGTCAAGGTAAGCGCCAGCGGTCAGATAAGTAATCAGACCAGTGGGGGGCGTACCGGCAACACCAACGATGTTTGCGGTTTGTGAAGCAGCCAATGACAGACCATCGCGGTCAATCTTGTTGGCAATAGCGGCAACAGCAGGCTTCAACACGCGGTCAGAGAACATGTCCAAAGACAATGCCAAATCTTGTGTGGTGAACTGTGTGTCAACGTGGAACTGAGTGCTCAAGGTAACGGGAACGCTTGTCTCGTTGAAGTCTTCAACGTTCAAAGCAGGGCCAGTAGTACCGATGAAACGGCCAGGTCTACGAACGTTAACTGTGTTACCAATTTTGCCGCCAACGACAGCGAATTGGTCATCATAGTTACGATCGACTTCAGAGGTGAAAGTCAACTCATTTTCCAAGACCATCAACGCTTCGTTGGTGATCTTGCTAATGGTAAGCAAGGTATTGCTCATGATTAATCCTTTAAATTAAAAAACAAATTTATCTAATCTTTCCGGCCTTACGGGCTTCTTTCCACGCTTGGTATGTGCCATGAAATGCGCCATTCGCATCTATTTGGACACCCATCGCATTTCCAGATGCTCTGATCGGATTGATCGGAGGTGGTGCTTTACTTTTACCCACAGGATTACTAGGCGCATTTTCAGTTTTCCTCTCAAAACGCGCTTCCAACCTACCAATCTCGCGTAGCGCGGCACTTGCTGACATTGTGGTGATTTTCTTGGCTAGATCTGCATTGTCCGCCAATTCATAAAGAAT
>Ga0209499_1000816_pt1 | contig 22685 bp, 23 predicted proteins | sample C_130208_EF_Meta_FD_187306 | JGI IMG/M metagenome (GOLD analysis project Ga0209499, IMG submission 187306) | Freshwater microbial communities from Lake Croche, Canada to study carbon cycling - C_130208_EF_MetaG (SPAdes) (version 2) | ecosystem: Environmental > Aquatic > Freshwater > Lake... | reverse complement strand
ACCGCGTACTTTTCTAGTATCTGTAATATTCTGGTTTATATGGGCCATCCACACTAACTCCAATATAGGCAGCTTGATCGACACGTAAAGTCTCCAATTCAACGCCTAATTTTGCAAGGTGTAAAGCAGCCACCTTTTCATCTAAATGTTTAGGCAACATGTATACTTCATTTTTATAGGAAGCACTGTTTTTCCATAACTCAATTTGAGCTAACGTTTGGTTGGTAAATGAATTACTCATTACAAAACTTGGATGCCCTGTAGCACAACCTAAATTTACCAGACGTCCTTCAGCCAAAACAAGAATATCTTTTCCAGCAATAGTATATTTGTCAACTTGTGGTTTAATTTCAACTTTTGAAGCACCATGGTTTTTATTTAACCAAGCCATATCGATTTCATTATCAAAATGACCAATGTTACAAACGATGGTTTTATCTTTCATTTGTTCAAAATGTGAACCAAGTACAATATCTTTATTTCCAGTTGTGGTGATAATGATGTCTGCATTAGCAACAACAGTATTTAATTTTTTCACTTCAAAACCGTCCATAGCTGCTTGTAAAGCACAAATTGGATCGATTTCAGTTACAGTAACAATAGATCCAGCACCACGGAAAGAAGCTGCGGTTCCTTTACCTACGTCACCATATCCACAAACAACAACTCTTTTTCCAGCCAACATAATGTCCGTTGCTCTACGAACAGCATCAACAGCTGATTCTTTACATCCATATTTGTTATCAAATTTCGATTTTGTAACCGAGTCATTCACATTAATTGCTGGCATAAACAACGTGCCGTTCTTCATTCTTTCATACAAACGGTGAACGCCAGTAGTAGTTTCTTCTGATAAACCTTTAATACCTGGAATCAATTCTGGATATCGGTCAAAAACCATATTTGTTAAATCACCACCATCATCAAGTATCATATTCAATGGTTTTCTGTCTTCACCAAAAAATAAGGTTTGTTCAATACACCAGTCAAACGATTCTTCATCAAGACCTTTCCATGCATAAACTTGAATTCCAGCAGCAGCAATAGCAGCAGCAGCTTGATCTTGAGTTGAGAAAATGTTACAAGATGACCAAGTAACTTCTGCACCAAGAGCAATTAAAGTTTCAATCAGTACAGCAGTTTGAATAGTCATGTGAAGACATCCTGCTATACGAGCTCCAGCTAGAGGTTGTTCGTTCTTGTATTCTGCTCTTAATGCCATTAATCCAGGCATCTCAGCTTCTGCTAATTCAATTTCTTTTCTTCCCCAAGCCGCAAGAGAAATATCTTTCACTTTAAAAGCTACATAAGGTAACGTTTGTGTACTCATCTATTATGTATATTTGTTTTTTATAATTTCATGCAAAATTACAACATAGGTTTTGATTTTAATAATTAATTTTCAAAATTATGATATGTTTAATTGTTTAATCTTTTGAAAAACAATAAAATACTAAATGCCATTACTTAAAGTACTGTTATTATCAAACACCACCAAACTGTATCTTTGGAAAATAACCGAAGATTTTGACTCTCTTTTTAATCAAGTGCAGTTAAAACCTACTTCTTTAGAACGTTTGAAAAGCATGAAATCTGAAAGTCATCAAAAAGGATTTTTAGCTGTTAGAATGTTGTTGCAACATATTAATTATACAGATTTTGATTTGTTTTATGACGAATTTGGAAAACCTTTTTTAAATAAGAAAGATGGGAGTTGGAAGTCTGAAGAGGGAGGAGAAAAAAGGAAAGAAAAGCAAATTGAAGATGATCCAATTCCAAATTACCAATTGCAATCAACCAACTACCAACATATTTCCATTTCACATTCCAATGAATTTTCAGCAATTGCAATTAGTGAACAAAAAGTTGGTTTGGATATTGAAAAATTAAAAGGGAAAATATTAAAAATTGCTTCTCGATTTATGGATACTTCTCATTTTGAAGGCTTGTCTGAGGAAGAAAAAATTAAAAAAGCAACGGTTGTTTGGGGCATCAAAGAAAGCATTTTCAAAATTAAGAATGAAAAAGGAATTAGTTTTCTATATAATATTTTTGAAAATCCCTTTTCATTTGAAGATAATAAAGCAACAGCACAATTAAATTTAAAAAATAAAGAAGAAAATTTCAAAATCCAATTCGATTCAGTAGAAGATTATATCTTTGTTTGCTCCTTGGAGATGTAATGTAATTTCTTAAATCTATGAGCCTAATATAATGTCAATATTCCAAGAAATAGTAAAATCCAAAGCAGAAGACAAAAAACTGCTGGCCATTCTAATTGATCCAGAGAAAGTTGAAATGTGTTTCGTTTCGATTTTAATAAAAAAAATCAATCAATCACCAGCAACTCACCTTTTTGTTGGAGGAAGTTCATTTGATGGAATTCATTTAGATGATTTAATTATTGAATTAAAATCGAAAACTAATTTGCCAATTCTATTATTTCCAGGAAATCCCTCACAAATTTCGAATAAAGCCGACGGAATTTTATTCCTAACATTATTATCGGGTAGAAACCCAGATTATTTAATCGAGCATCAAGTTAATGCCGTTCCAATTTTAAATAAAACTAATTTAGAAGTCATTTCAACCGGTTATATTTTAATCGAAAGCGGAACCGAAACTGCTGTTGAACGAGTAAGTCAAACCAAACCATTAGATAGATCCAATCCCGATTATGCTTTGCAAACAGCTCAAGCAGGGGCATACATAGGCAATAAATTAATATATTTAGAAGCAGGTAGCGGCGCACTATTAACAGTTCCAACAGAAATGATTCATTTGGTTTCTAAGAATATAGGTATACCTCTAATTGTAGGTGGCGGCATTCGTTCCAAACAAGAAATAGATAATGCATACAATTCGGGAGCCGATATGGTTGTAATTGGAACTGCATTTGAAAATGATTTAGATTTTTTTAATTCGAAATTCAATAATCAACAATCGTAAACCCCATGTTAGATTTCTTTTTTTTACAATATAAAAACACCTCAACAATCCAAATCATTTTGGAATTTTTGGCTTTTATATTAGGAATAATAAGTGTTTTTTGTGCTAAAAAAGAGAATATCTTGGTCTATCCTACGGGATTAATTTCAACAATAATAACAGTTTATTTATTGTATGAAGCACACTATTTTGGAGATATGACAATGAATTTTTACTACTCTGTAATGAGTCTTTATGGATGGTATAAATGGACTTCAAAAAAGACCACCCCAAAATTAAAAATTACAAAAACCACAAGAAAGGAACAAAAAATTGGAGTAATATTCTTCCTCTTGACTATGATTATTACTTATATAGTTTACGCTTTTTTTGATTATAAACTTGAAATTCCTAATTATATTGATATTTTTACGTCAGGAATATTTTTTACAGGCATGTGGTATATGGCTTTGAAAAAAATTGAAAACTGGACATTATGGATTTTTGGCGATATAATTGCAGTTCCATTATTTGCTTATAGAGGCCTTGGAATGCTATCCTTACAATATTTAATATTTACAATTATTGCCATTTTTGGCTATTCAGAATGGAAGAAAATCTTAAACAACAACCTACAGAAATAATCAAAATTGCAATATTTGGACCAGAATCTTCTGGAAAAACTACTCTTGCATCACAACTCGCATCAGTATTTAATACTGTTTGGATTCCAGAATTTGCACGTGATTATTTACAAGATAAATGGAATTTTAAACAAGAAATATGTTTGCAAGAAGATTTAATTCCCATTGCAATTGGGCAAACCAATCTTGAAAATGAAGCTTTAAACCAAGCTAATAAATTACTTTTTTGTGACACCAATTTGTTGGTTACTAAAGTTTTTTCAGACATCTATTTTAATAATTGTGATGCAATTCTTGAAAACGCAGCCAAGATACATAAATATGAACTAATTTTTCTTACTGATGTAGATGTTCCTTGGAAAGCAGATGATTTGAGAGACCAACCAAGTGGCAGAGAAAACACATTAGCTATTTTTGAAAAGGCATTAATTGATTTTCAAAAACCGTATATTAAGTTGTCTGGAACCAAGGAAGAACGATTAGAAAAAGCAACCAAAATCACAAATGACTTTCTAGAAGCCAGAGAATTAGGGCTAAATTCATTTGACTTTATTAAAATTTATCATCGGAATATTAAAATGGAAACCATAAAATTTCAATTTAATATTTTAAAAAATGGAATTCCAAAAATTATTCTTGATCGAGCAGCAGTTAAAAACGACGGAATAACAGCACTTTCAGAAGAAGAAGCCAAATATTTCTCTAATTTTTTTGATGATAAAAAAACAAGTTTGAAACTCAAAAAGTTCGTTCCGGCATCCGGAGCAGCTAGTAGAATGTTTAAATTTTTAAATGAATTTTTAAATGAATTTAAACTTGGTGAAGAAAGCATAAATGCATACATAAACAGAAAAAAAGATAAAAATTTACCGGTTTTTTTAATAGCTAAAGAAAAATTTCCCTTTTATACTGAGGTTTTAGAAAAAGCCAAACTAACATTTCCCGAATATAATTCTTGGGAAAAAGATCTTAAAGATTTTGGATTTATTAAAACCATGATTTCTCCAAAACAGTTTGATTTTGCCAACAAACCTAAAGGTGTTTTGCCTTTTCATAAATACGAATCACATACATCTACGGCGATTGAAGAACACCTAAACGAGTGTGTTTTCTATGCTGCATCTAATGAAAAATCATTCATTCATTTTACGGTTTCCCAAGAGCATAAAGAAGATTTTGAAGCGATTATAAACAAAGTGAAATTGAAAATTGAAAAGAAATCAAAAGTAAATATTGAAGTTAAATATTCGTATCAAGATAAATCTACCGATGTTATTGCCCTCGATTTAGAAGGAAATCCATTTAGAGACGAAAGTGAAAGTATTATATTCCGTCCGGGAGGTCACGGCGCTTTGATTGACAACCTGAATAATTTGAATGCCGATATTGTTTTTATTAAGAATATTGATAATGTGATTCAAAATCATATAGAAATCATCTCTTTATATAAGAAAGCCTTGGCCGGAATATTAATTCAACATCAAGAAGCTATTTTTAAGCATTTGAAACGGCTAAACAGTAGTTCAATTTCTAATGAAGATTTAATCGAAATTGAGAATTATATCAAATTTAATTTGAACATAGGAATTAAAGACGATTTTGTAAAATATACTAAAGAAAGCAAAATAGACCATATAATAACTATTTTAAATAGGCCTATTAGAGTTTGTGGAATGGTAAAAAATGAAGGTGAACCTGGTGGTGGACCATTTTGGGTAACTGATAAAAAAGGAAAAACATTTCTTCAAATAATTGAGTCTTCTCAAATGGATAAGAAAGACGAAAATCAAATAAAAATATTTGAAAGTGCTACTCATTTTAATCCAGTAGATTTGGTGTGTGGAATTAAAGATTACAATGGACAGAAATTCGATTTGAATCAATATATTGATCCTAATTCTGGGTTTGTAGTTGAAAAAAATCATAAAGGAAAACCGTATAATGCTTTTGAACTTCCTGGATTATGGAATGGAGCCATGGCTAAATGGATGACTATTTTTGTTGAAGTACCTTTAATAACTTTTAATCCAGTTAAAACGGTTAACGATTTATTGAAACCCGCACACCAACCTTCAGACTTGTAATGGAGCAACAAAGAATTTTATCTGAATTAAGTTTCAAAGCTGTAAGAAGTTCTGGCGCTGGTGGTCAAAACGTAAATAAGGTTTCTTCTAAAGTGATTTTGACTTTTGATTTATTAAACTCATTAGCTTTATCTGATGAAGAAAAAGAATTATCTCAAAAAAAATTAAAAACAAAACTAACTCTTGAAGGAATTCTAATTTTGAATTGTGACGAAGACAGAAGCCAATTAAAAAACAAAACCATTGTTACTAAACGCTTCCTAGAAATTATAGAAAAGTCATTAGTGGTTCCAAATCCAAGAAAAGCTACCAAAATACCAAGGTCGGTTATAGAAAAACGGTTAAAAGACAAGTCTTCCATTGCTGAAATAAAGCAAAATAGAAAGAAACCAGAGTTATAAACTTCAATTTCAAAAAACCATTTTTTTGACTTTTACATTTGCTATTGCTATTAATTTTGTCTTATCTTTGTACTGTCTCAAAAGGGGTGCTCTAAATAACGAGCTGAGATTATACCCAATGAACCTGAGCAGGTAATGCTGCTAAGGGAAAAATGACAAACTAATTTGTAGTGTGCTCGCTATATACTGTCATAGGAAACAAACATTTTATTTTTAATCAAAGAATAATCACCTCTTTTTATTTGTAAAACAGTTTACGAATGGAAATTTTATTTAGTCAAAATTCAAAATTCAAAATTCGGAAGTCAAAAGCATTTTATCTGGCATCTTTTCTCTTTTCACTTTGTTCTGCTCTCTCCTTCTCTCAAGAAAAACCAAAAGATTCTACCAAAGTTACACAACTTGATGACGTTTTAGTTTCGGCAGTTAGAGCCAACAAGAATAATCCGGTTACGTTTACTAACGTTAGTAAGGAAGAAATTACTCCTAGAAATTTAGGACAAGATATTCCCATTTTACTAAACTTTTTACCGTCTGTTGTTACTACTACAGATGCAGGCAACGGAGTAGGATATACCTACATGCGTGTTCGTGGTGCTGATGGCTCAAGAGTTAATGTTACCCTCAATGGCGTTCCGTTTAACGATAGTGAAAGCCACGGCACTTATTTTGTAGATTTACCTGATTTTGCTTCTTCCATAGAAAGTATTCAATTGCAACGAGGTGTTGGAGCTTCAACAAATGGTGCTGGTGCTTTTGGAGCTAGTTTGAATGTGCAAACTAAATCGATTCAAGAAAAAGCGTATGCAGAAATTTCAAATTCAGTTGGAAGTTATGCCACGAGAAAACACACGTTAGCTTTCGGAAGCGGCTTGCACAATAATTTTGAAATCAATGCCAGAATTTCCGAAATAGCTTCAAATGGGTATATTGACCGAGCGTCAAGCAATATGTTTGGGTACTTTTTTAATGTGAATTATCTTAAAAAATCAACATCAATACAATTTCTTGCTTTCGGTGGAAAAGAAAAAACGTATCAAGCATGGAATGGCATTGAAGATTTAAATAAACTCGAAAATGACCGAACTTTCAACCCATCGGGAATGTATTTTGATGCCAACGGCAATATGAAATTCTATGATAATGAAACTGATAATTATTGGCAAAATCACTTTCAATTGCATTGGTCCGAAAAATGGTCCGAAAAATGGATTTTTAAAGTTGCTCTTCATTACACTTTAGGGAAAGGTTATTATCAGCAATATAAGCAAGATCAGGTTTTAGCTGATTATAATTTTCCCGATTATCAATCCAATACTACTTCCGATTTAATTCGGAAATTATGGTTGGATAATGGCTTTTTCGGAACCACATTTTCATTAAATTACAAAAATAATAAAACCGACCTTATTTTTGGCGGTGCTGCTAATCGGTATTTAGGAAAACATTTTGGCGAAGTAGTTTGGACGCAGTATTATGCGCCATCTACCAATAGATATTACAATAATTACGGAAATAAAGACGATGTTAATTTCTACACAAAAGTTTCACAAACCCATGGTAAAATAAACTTTTATGCCGATTTGCAATACCGATTGGTTTTTTACAAAGCATCGAGTATTTATTTTAATGATGTTAACGATTCGTTTCATTTTTTCAATCCTAAAGTAGGTACTAACTACCAATTGAATGCCAAAAATGCCTTTTATGTTTATATTGGAATTGCAAACAAAGAACCTCGACGCGAAGATTATGAAAATGGAAGTGTGAAACCAGAACATTTATTAGATTATGAATTGGGATGGAAGTACAATTCTAAAAAAGTTGCTATAAATACTAACGCTTTTTATATGAAATATAAAAATCAGTTAGTGATGACCGGTGCTTTAAATAATGTGGGTTCACCTGTTTTTACCAATAGCGGCGACAGTTACCGTGTTGGATTAGAAATAGAATCGGTAATTAGACTTAACTCTCGATTTAGATTGCAGCCCAACATTACCATAAGTCAAAACAAAAACAGAGATTTCTATTTTCAACGCGATGGCATTCTAGAAAACTTAGGAACCACTAATATTGCTTTTTCTCCCAACATTATCTTTGGTAATGCTACCACATTCGAACCCATTAAAAATTTAAATCTAATTTTGTTAAATAAGTTTGTGGGCAAACAATTTATGGGAAATATCGATTCTCAAAGATCTATTTTAAAAGATTACAATGTTCATGATTTTAATATTACCTATTTGTGGACCATAAATAAAGGAATTCAATCGATACTTTTTTCTGGATTGGTAAATAATGTTTTCAATCGAAAGTACATTTCTAATGGATACTTTTATACTTATGATGATACTTATTCAACACCGGGTGTAACTACAACCATTCAAGGTTCAGGATATTATCCGCAAGCAACTAGAAACGTTTTAATTGGCGCTATTTTGAAGTTTTAGATTTTAAAAAGCTAAGTTAATTTTTATAAATTGCCCCAAATAGAGTCAAACTTTTTGGGGCATGTTCATTCTAACTTGGCTTTTCTTTTAATTATAAACTCGTATCAAATCTCCGTTAACTTCAACACGATAGGGTTTTAAAGGATATTGTTTCCCGGCACTTTGACCCGTAAATAAATTATAATTTTCACTTCCGCAGGGGCAATTGGCATTGGAGCCACTTATGGTTAAAGTAGAACAACTTGATAAATCTTGATTAGGGCATGCGCCGTCGTACGCATTATAACCACTTCCAGTATTAAAAATGATCACACCTCTTGATGGACCATTCGCAGGATAAGCTTTTACCGCATTCCCAGTAAAGTTTAAGGCACTGTAACTTGGTAAACTTTTATTTAAATCGATTGAGAAAGCATAATTTGGCAAATAAGGATTGTTGTTATTAAATTTGTCTTTACTACAACCAAAAATGAATGTTAAAATAAGAATTGAAGAAAGTATTTTTTTCATGTTAAAAATTTATCAAAAGTATAGTTCAAAAAAAATTAATTTAATTAACTTTGTATTGCATTATTAAACAAAAGTAAGAATTTAATAAACAAAATACATATCTTTGAAAAAAGAAATCCCGTCTTCATGGGATTTTTTCTATTTTATAATAACGACAAATAAGTAGTTTTATATACTACAACAAATAATAACTTCTTTTAGAATAGAAGTAAATAAAGAAATGAAATTATGAGTACGGTATCTTATTACACAGCAGAAGGGTTAAAAAAACTGAGAGAAGAATTAGATTATTTAAAAAGTGTGATGCGTCCAAAAGCATCAGCTGATATTGCCGAAGCAAGAGATAAAGGCGATTTATCTGAAAATGCTGAATATGACGCGGCTAAAGAAGCCCAAGGCATGCTAGAAATGCGTATTGCCAAATTGGAAGAAGTGTATTCGAATGCTAGATTAATTGACGAAAGCAATTTAGATCTTTCTAAAGTTTTGGTTTTATCTAATGTAAAGATTAAAAATCAATCTAACGGAATGGAGCTAAAATATACTTTGGTTGCCGAAAGTGAAGCCGATTTAAAAACCGGAAAAATATCGGTAACTTCCCCAATTGGAAGAGGATTACTGGGAAAATCTGTAGGAGAAATAGCAGAAATTACGGTTCCAAACGGGACTTTGAAATTTGAAATTTTAGAAATTTCTAGAGACTAATTTATGTCTAGTATTTTCACGAAAATAGTAATCGGAGAAATTCCATGTTATAAAATTGCTGAAGATGAAAATTTCTTAGCCTTTTTAGACGTAAATCCAAATGCAAAAGGACATACTTTATGCATCCCAAAACAAGAAATAAACAAGATTTTTGATATTGAAGATCAATTATATCTTGGCTTGATGGCATTTTCAAAAAAGATAGCAATTGCATTAGAAAAAACTGTGCCCTGCAAAAGAATTGGAATGGCCGTTATTGGTTTGGAAGTACAACACGCCCACGTGCATTTAATTCCGTTAAACGAAATGGACGAAATGCGTTTTCAAAATAAAGTTAATTTAACCAAAGTAGAGTTTGAAAATTTAGCAAAAGAAATACAAGAAAATTATAGCTAACTCCTTACAAATCCAATTTTTATTTTGCTTTCTTATATAAAATTTGCATTGTTGTTCCTTTCCCAACTTCTGATTGGAGCACTTTAATTTTTCCTCTGTGATACTCTTCAACAATTCTCTTTGTTAAAGACAACCCCAATCCCCAACCTCGTTTTTTAGATGTAAACCCAGGTTCAAAAATACGCTTAAATTGATTCTTCGGAATTCCTTTTCCAGAATCAGAGACATTAATTTTTATTTGTTCCCCTTCATTTTCAATAGAAATTTTTAAAGAACCTCTTCCTTTCATAGCGTCAATTGCATTTTTCATAAGGTTTTCAATTGTCCAACTGTGTAATGCTGGATTTAAAGAAACCATAATAGGTTTATTTGGAGCAGAAAAACTAAATTCAACTTGGTTGGAAAAACGAGATTTTAAATAATCAAACGAGTTGTATGTTTCTTCAATAATGTCTTTGGGTTCTGATATGGGTTCTGAACCAATTTTTGAAAAACGATCCGTGATGGTTTGTAGTCTATTAATATCTTTCTCAATTTCAGAGACAATAGATTCATCCACATTATCGGCTTTCATAATTTCCAACCAACCAATTAAAGAAGATAAAGGGGTGCCAATTTGATGTGCGGTTTCTTTTGCCATTCCTGCCCAAAGCTTGTTTTGAGTTGACATTTTAGTGCTTTTGTAAAAATTGTAAACCAACGCTCCAAAAAGAAAAATAATGAGCAATAAAGCTAAAGGATAGTATTTTAATTTATTCAATAAAGTAGAGTCGCCATAGTACAAATAATGTATTTTTCCTTTAGAAATTCGCATTATAATAGGTTCATTTTGACTTTTTAATTGTTTTAGAAGAGCGCTTAATTTAATTTTATCCTTCTTAGTTTGCTCATCAACGTTAACCATGTCAATAACCGAATCGTTCTCTGTTTTAATAATTGGAATACTTGCTTTTTTAATAATTTCTAATGGTAATTCTAAATCGACATTCAAGTCGTCACTATTGATTTTTTTTTGAGCAATTGCCCAATTTTGCATTTTTATGCGCTCTTCATTTTTAAAAATTTGAAAAAATGAATAGGTATTCCAAAGAATAAGTAATACAATAACAAATGAAGTTGCTATAATAATCCATCGAGTAATGTTTCTTCTTTCAGAAAATTGCATTTATAAATTTTTGTTTAAAAGTAATGATTTTTTTCAAAATGGAATTGCTTTTTGAAATTGCCATTTACTCTTTGTTTCTTATCTTTGTTAAAATTAGTTTTTATGTTAACACTCGATCCAAAAGAACTTTCTCCGGCTAAATTACAGGGTTATCTACAAAGCGCCGTTGCACCAAGGCCAATAGCATTTGCAAGCACAATTGATAAAAACGGCAAGCCCAATTTATCGCCTTTTAGTTTTTTTAATATTTTCAGTTCCAACCCACCCATTTTGGTTTTTTCTCCTGCTCGAAGAGTTCGTGATAATTCTATAAAACACACCTTGATTAATTGTCAAGAAACCAAACAAGTCGTTATTAATATGGTGAATTATGATATTGTTCAACAAATGTCATTGTCTAGTACTGAATACCCTGAAGGTGTAAATGAATTTGCAAAATCCGGTTTGACAGCAATTCCCTCGGATATTGTAAAACCCTATCGTGTTGCCGAAAGTCCAGTGCAATTTGAATGTAAAGTCAACGAAATAATCACGCTGGGAACCGAAGGTGGTGCTGGAAACATGATTATTTGTGAAGTAGTTAAAATTCACATTAATGAAACTATTTTAGATGCCAATGGAATTATAGATCCAATGAAAATTGATTTGGTTTCAAGACTAGGAGGAAATTGGTATTCAAGAGCCAATCAAGGACTTTTTGAAGTGCAAAAACCTATAGTAACTTTAGGAATTGGAGTTGATGCAATTCCTGATTTTATAAAAAACAGTAGCATTTTTAATGGGAATGATCTTGGTAAATTAGGAAATGTAGAATCTTTGCCAACAAGTGAAGAAATTACTATATTTGTAAAACAAAATTTTGAAGTGAAAGGTGTTTTGAGTGCTGATGACGAAGTAAAAAAACACCAATTAGCAAAAGAATATTTAGATAAAAATGAAGTGCTAACCGCCTGGAAAGTACTTTTAGCAAATCAATAAACTTAGAATAATTATGGAAGTTTCAGGAAAAGTAAAAGTAGTTGGTGCCGAACAACAAGTTAGTCCAACATTCAAAAAAAGAGAATTAGTGGTGACTACAGATGAACAGTATCCACAAAGTATCATGATTGAATTTGTTCAAGATAAAAGTGATTTATTAAACACTATCGCAGTTGGTGAAAACGTAAAAGTTTCTATCAATTTGGGAGGAAGAGAATGGATTAATCCGCAAGGAGAAACCAAATATTTCAATTCTATAAAAGGATGGAGAATTGAAAAATTACAATCTGAAGCTCCATCGACGACTCAAATGCCTCCAATGCCAGCCGCAGAAGCATTTGCTCCAGCAACCGACTTTAAAGAAGAAGAACACGACGATTTACCTTTCTAAAAAAGAGAATAGAGTAAAAAAGAAATGAATAATAGCTGCCATTCTAAAAATTAGAATGGCTTTTCTTTACTTTATTTTTTTCTCATTATTCTTTTTCTATATTCTATTCTAGCAAAAATGTATTTCCTAACTAAAGAGCTCTATTTTCCGCCAGTTGAAGATGCTTCTTATGAAGGTGTTTTAGCTATAGGTGGAGATTTGTCTGTAGAACGACTGATGTTGGCCTATAGCAACGGTATTTTTCCATGGTTTAACGATGAAGAACCTATTCTTTGGTGGTCTCCTCCGGAGCGAATGGTGGTCAATCCGCTGGATTATAAGATATCTAAAAGTCTTCGAAATATCATGAACAGAAATATTTTTGATGTTACCTTAAATAAAAATTTTGAAGGAGTAATTTCTAATTGTCAATCGATAACTCGAAAAGGTCAAAACGGAACTTGGATTACAGATGATATTATTAAATCTTATACCCAATTACATAAACTTGGAAAAGTAATGTCCTTTGAAGTTTGGCAAAATAACGAATTGGTTGGAGGATTATATGGAGTAGATTTAGGACATATTTTTTGTGGTGAAAGTATGTTTTCTAAAGTTCCAAATGCAAGTAAAATAGCTTTTCTGAAATTGATAGAATATTTAAAACAAAACAATTACAAGCTTCTAGATTGCCAAGTGCATAATGATCATTTAGAAAAATTAGGTGCTTTTGAAATCTCAAGAGCGTCTTTCATGATGATTTTGAAAAGTTAGTTTTCATTGTTCCAGTTCAATTGGCAAAACCCACATAGAATTTTATACCAAAATAACCTCAGTTAGCTTCAATATTTCTGCAATTAAGCAAGAAGTTTAAGTTCTTTGTTATTATTAACACAATCATTTTTAAATATAATTAGTGATTAACTACGGCATCATATTCGGTATATTGATCAACACCTTGCGCATTTGCACCAGTCCAAAATTTAAAATGATATGTACCTAAAGCAATGGGTTTAAATTTTAATGGTATTGTATAGTTAGTTTGGCTTACAGGGCAGCTAGACCCTCTATTTTCTTTTAACAATATCACAGCGACTGTTCTTGTATAACCTTCTTTTAAATAATAGAAATCATAAAAGCTATGACAAACCGTTGGGCGAATGTAGCTTAGAGGAATTTCTGTAATACTATCTTTAGCAAATTGCGTAGGCATTTCCACTTGGCTTATAGGCAATGTTTCTAAAGTTGCTGAAGGACCATCATTATCTTTACTACAAGAAGTGATAAAAAAACCAGCAGTTAAAATTAAATAAATAGTTTTCATTGTAATTTGTGTTTATTATTTATTCCAAAAAATTTAAGTAAGTTGCGTAAAATTATAAAAAAAATCACGCATATAGCGTGATTTAATTTCTATGCGTTATTTTCTTTAATTAAAGCTTTAATTTTAAGTTCTAACTCGTCGGCTAATTCTGGATTGTCTTTTATTAAAGCTTTAACGGCATCTCGACCTTGTCCTAATTTGGTTTCACCATAACTGAACCAGGAACCCGCTTTTTTAATTACTTCAAATTCTACAGCCAAGTCTAAAATCTCTCCTGTTTTTGAAATTCCTTCACCATACATAATATCAAATTCAGCAACTTTAAAGGGCGGTGCTACTTTGTTTTTTACCACTTTTACTTTTGTTCTATTTCCAATAACGTTTTCACCATCTTTAATTTGTGATGAACGACGAATGTCTAAACGAATAGAAGCATAAAACTTTAAAGCATTTCCTCCTGTTGTAGTTTCTGGATTTCCAAACATCACGCCAATTTTTTCTCTCAATTGATTGATGAAGAATACCGTACAATGCGTTTTGCTAATCGTTCCAGTTAATTTTCTTAAGGCTTGCGACATTAAACGAGCGTGTAATCCCATTTTAGAATCACCCATTTCTCCTTCAATTTCACTTTTTGGGGTTAAAGCCGCAACGGAGTCAATTACAACAATATCAATGGCTCCAGAACGAATTAAATTCTCTGCAATTTCTAGTGCTTGTTCTCCGTTATCGGGTTGTGAAATGATTAAATTTTCAATATCAACGCCTAGTTTTTCAGCATAATTTCTATCAAATGCGTGTTCGGCATCAATAAAAGCAGCTATTCCACCAGCTTTTTGTGCTTCTGCAATAGCATGCAGTGTTAGGGTTGTTTTTCCAGAAGATTCTGGCCCATATATTTCTATAATTCTTCCTTTTGGATATCCATTAACGCCTAAAGCTAAATCTATTCCTAACGAACCAGAAGAAATAGTTTCCACTTCTTCAATGGCTTTATCGCCCATCTTCATTACGGTTCCTTTTCCGTAGGTTTTGTCTAGTTTGTCAAGCGTAAGTTGTAACGCTTTTAATTTTGCATCTTTTTCTGAACTCATTTTTTCTAATTTTTTTGGCTTTTAAGTTGTAAAAATAAATAAAATTTTAATGTAAATGCGGTTTATCAAAATGATTTTTAAACAATTCTAACCAAAATGGACTACAATAAAACTTATTATGTATTTCTTACAATTGAATATATATTGATTTTTTTGTTTTTATTCTTTTATTATTTTTTTAGATATTGAGCCTTTATTTGTAATAACTTGAATTAAATAAAAACCTTTAGATAGATTAGAAATATCAATAGTTGTGTTATTTTCTGCAATTGAATTTTTATGTAAAACCCTGCCATTCATATCCAAAATAGTAATTGTAGCAGTTGTAAAATCATTAAAGTGAAAAGTAATATTATCTTTTGCGGGGTTAGGTGAAATCTTTATTTGATTTTCTATATTATTTTCATTTGTTGATAAAAGATTGGATATCTTTCTGATAGTATGACTACCAGTGTCAGCAACATAAATATCCCCTGTAGGATTAATCACCAATCCTTCTGGATGAAGAAATTGAGCATTGGTGCCAATTCCGTTGGAACAACCACCCCAAGTTTCATTAAATCCTGCAATTGTTCTTACTTCTAGATCAGGAGTAACTCTTCTTATGAGATTTCCATTCTGAGAAACAAAATAAATAACGTTATTTGAATCTATGGCTAAACCAATAGGCCTATTTAAACTTGCATTTGAACCTATGCCGTCTGTATCTCCTGCAATACCATTTCCTATATAAGTTGAAACAATTCCATCTGTCCCAATTTTTTTTATTTGATTATTATTTGTGTCAGTTACAAAAAGATTGCCAGCGGAATCTAATACAACTCCACAAGGCATATTAAATTGAGCAGAGGTTCCAAACCCATTGCTATTTCCTGGTGAATTGCCAGCTATAGTTGTAACCATTCCATTGGTATCAATTTTTCTAATTCTAGAATTGTAAGAATCTGCAACATAAAGATTTCCGTTTACATCAACAGCTATTCCCTTTGGGGTATTAAATTCGGCTGCAATTCCAATTCCGTCTGCATTTCCGGCAGAACCACTACCAGCCAATGTATGCGCAACACTACTTCCTAAATTTATTTTTAGAATACGGTTATTGAACGTATCTGAAAAATAAACATTTCCAGTAGTGTCCACTGCTACACCAAAGGGTTGGTTACTAACACTACCTGCTAATGTAGTTACTACTCCATTTGGAGTGATTTTTCTAATCGCATTATTTCCAGAATCGGCCACATAAAATGTTCCGTGTGTATCAACTGTTATTGCTCTAGGGTAATAAAATCGTGCTGCAGTACTTGTTGCATCCAGAAATCCGTGATAAACTTCACTACAACCACCTGCAAATGTGGACACTGTTTGAGCTGAAATGGAGATAGAGCAGAAAAATGTAATTATTATTAAAATATTTTTCATAAAAGAGGAGTTAAATTTATTAATAAGACATTATATTATTGAAGATTTGAAATTTGTATAATACAATATTAATGAATCTATATTTATAAAAAAAAAATAACTAATTTTTTATATATAATAATTAAATAGCGGATAGTATTTTTTAACAATAATTATAACCAAAAAATATTTCTTACTTTAGCCAACAATTTTTTATAATTATGGAAAAGCTAATATCCTTTCCAGTTTCTATCTTTTATTATCTTTGTTTCGGGTTGTGTTTGGTAATTTTTCATCCCATTCAGTGGGTTTGTTTTAATTGTTTTGGGTATCAAGCACACAAAAAAAGCGTAGATTATTTGAATTTCTTTTTGGTAAAATGTTCGAATCTACTTGGGACTACATACAATTTTAAAAATAGAGAACTAATTCCAGAAAACGCGCCCATTATTTTTGTGGCAAATCATCAAAGTTTATATGATATTGTAGGTATTATATGGTATTTAAGAAAACACCACGCCAAGTTTGTAAGTAAAAAAGAACTAGGAAAAGGAATCCCAAGTGTTTCTTATAATTTGCGACATGGAGGGTCCATATTGATAGATAGAAAAGACCCTAAGCAAGCAATTCCATTAATTAAACAATTGTCAGAATATATTGAAAAGTTCCAACGGTCTGCCGTAATTTTTCCTGAAGGTACAAGAAGTAAAGACGGAAAACCAAAAGAATTTGCACAAAGTGGATTAAAAATGCTCTGTAAATATGCGCCTTCTTCTTATGTTGTGCCCATTTCAATAAATAATTCATGGAAAATAGTTAAATTTGGAGTTTTTCCGATGGGTTTTGGAAATAAATTGGAATTTATAATACACAAACCAATGGCTGTAAAAGATTTTTCGTTTAATGAAATAATGGAAAAAACAGAAAAAGCTATTGTACAATCAATAAAATATTAAACATGTCTATAAAAAATGTACGTCTAGAAGTAATGCAATTTCTGGATTCCAAAGTCGATGAATTTGTCGATAAATTTTTAATTCCAATTGAAACTATTTGGCAACCTTCTGATTTTTTGCCAGACGCACAAAGCGATACTTTCTTTGAAGAAGTTAGAGAACTTCAAGAAATAGCCAAAGATTTACCCTATGATTTTTGGGTAGCAATGGTTGGCGATACCATCACAGAAGAAGCACTTCCTACTTATGAATCGTGGTTAATGGATGTAGAAGGAATTGATAATGTTGAACGCAACGGTTGGTCGAGATGGATTCGTCAATGGACAAGTGAAGAAAACCGTCATGGCGATTTATTGAACAAATATTTATACCTATCGGGAAGAATAAATATGCGCGAAGTTGAAATTACTACGCAGCATTTAATTGCCGATGGATTTGATATTGGTACTGGTCGTGATCCATATAAAAACTTTGTTTATACTAGTTTTCAAGAATTAGCAACCTATGTTTCCCACAATAGAGTTTCTCAAATTGCCAAAGATTATGGGGATAAAAAATTGTCTAAAGTTTGTAAATTAATTGCAGGTGATGAAATGCGACATCATCATGCTTATTGCGAATTTGTAGATCAAATTTTTAAAGTAGATCCATCCGAAATGATGTTGGCTTTTCAATACATGATGAAACAAAAAATTACAATGCCAGCTCTTTTTTTGAGAGAATCTGGTGAGAAAATTGGACTAGCTTTTGAACAATTTTCTAATTCTGCACAAAAATTAGGAGTTTATACTGCTAATGATTATGTAGAAATCATGCAAAAACTAATTGAAAGATGGCAAATTGATAAAATAGGAAACCTAAGCGATGAAGCTGAAAAAGCAAGAGATTATCTAATGAAATTACCCGCAAGAATGGCAAAAGTTTCTGAAAGATTGGTTTTACCTGATGAAAATTATATTTTTAAATGGGTACAACCCGCTCTTGTTAGATAATAGAAAAAAGACAATAGAATATAGATTAAATCCTTTCCTGAAAAAGAAAGGATTTTTTTAACGTAACTACTTATGCTATTAATTGATAATACAATTTTTTTTGTAAAACAAAAACTGGAAAATGCTGAGTCAGGTCATGACTGGTTTCATGTGGAACGGGTATATAAAAATGCTTTGTTAATTGCTAAAAATGAAGTATGTAATCTAGAAATTGTTCAACTTGGGGCATTACTTCATGATATCGCAGACAGTAAATTTAATAATGGAGACGAAAGTGTCGGACCAAAAGTAGCAAGAGAATTTTTAGTATCCCAAAACACCTCCGAAGAAATAATAACTCATGTTATAAATATCATAGAAAACATTTCGTTCAAAGGTGGAAATTTCGAAAATAAATTTACCTCCAAAGAACTGCAGATTGTTCAAGACGCCGATAGATTAGATGCTATTGGAGCGATTGGAATTGCAAGAACATTTAATTATGGGGGATTTAAAAACAGACCACTTTATAATCCAGATATTAAGCCACAAACCAATATGAGTAAAGAAGAATATAAAAACAGTATGGCACCAACACTGAATCATTTCTACGAAAAACTCTTATTGTTAAAAGATAAAATGAATACTGAAACTGGAAAAAAAATAGCTCTTGAAAGACATCAATTTATGGAACTTTTTCTTTCGCAATTTTATGCCGAATGGGAAGGTGAAAAATAAAAAAGAGAATCAAATTTGATTTTCTTTATTATTAATTTCCTTTAAAATTGGGCTTTCTTTTTTCTAAAAATGCGGTTGTCCCCTCTTTAAAATCTTCTGTTCCAAAACATTTTCCGAAGTTTCTAATCTCTGTTTGATAACCATCAATACCCTCTTTGAAGTTGGCATTAATTGCGTTAATTGCATTTCCAATCGCAACAGGAGAGTTTCTCATAATTCGATGTGCCAATGATTTTGTAAAATCTAAAAGTTCAGCTTGTGGCACCACATGATTAATTAATCCATTTCTGTGTGCTTCCTCGGCAGTAATCATTCCGGCAGTCATTATCATTTCCATAGCACGTCCTTTTCCTATAAGTTGAGGTAATCGCTGCGTTCCACCATAACCTGGAATGACCCCAAGAGAAACTTCAGGTAAACCCATTTTAGCATTATCTGAGGCAATCCTGAAATGACAAGCCATCGCTAATTCTAATCCTCCGCCAAGTGCAAATCCGTTTACAGCTGCAATCACAGGAGTTTTTAAGTTTTCAACGAAATTAAATAGCAATTCTTGTCCTTGTAGTGCCAATTGAGCACCTTCTTCTTCCGAAAAATTAGCAAATTCAGAAATATCAGCCCCCGCTACAAATGCTTTTTCTCCTTCACCGGTAATAATAATTACTCGAATTTCTGAATTTACATCTAATTTTTCTATCCCGTTATGAAGTTCTTTTATGGTAGCTGCATTTAAAGCATTTAATTTTGAAGGTCGATTGATTGTAATTTGCCCAATTCCGTTCTCGGAAGTAATAATTATGTTTTCGAAGTTCATTTTAGTTATTTTAAATTATTGGAAGTGAAACGATAAATATAGTTGCTTTTCTATATTCTGTTTCAAATGTAATAGTTCCTTTGTAATTTTCGATGATGTTTTTTATTATTCCTAAACCAAGTCCCATTCCGCTTGTTTTTGTAGTAAATTTTGGTTCAAAAATATGTTCTATGTTTTCTAATTCAATGCCAATTCCGTTATCTTTTACTGTAATATTTACAGAATTATTTACTCGTTTTACGGCCACAATAATTGATTTTTCTTCTTGTTCTTCAGGAATTGCTTGAATGGCATTTTTTACTAAATTGGTAATGATTCTAATCAATTGCGTTCTGTCCATAATGGTAATGATTTCCTCTTCATCACTTTCAAACTGGATGTATTCTTCATTGAAAATATCCAATGAAAACTCTACTACTTCCACAACATTCAAAGTCTCGTTTTGTTGTGCAGGCATGGAAGCAAAGTTTGAAAATGCAGATGCAACCGAACTCATAGTATCAATTTGTTGAATCATTGTTTTGGTATAATCATTCAATTTTTGTTTCAAATTTGGGTCATCAGATTCAAATTTTCGTTGAAAACTTTGTACCGTCAATCGCATTGGTGTAAGCGGATTTTTGATTTCATGTGCGACTTGTTTTGCCATTTCACGCCATGCTTGTTCTCGTTCAGATTGCGCTAACATGGTGGCACTTTCTTCCAACTTATCAACCATACCATTATAAGCTTTTATTAGTGAATTTATTTCTCTGCTGTTGGCTTCTATAACTATTTTTTCATTTTTCTGATTCAAGCTGGTTTCGTTAATCTTATCGGAAATGGTCTTCAACGATTTTGTAATATAACTGGATAAAAAATAAGCAATTGCAAAGGCAATAATCAACATAAAAAAGTAAACTTGACTCAAGCGAACCAAGAAATCTTGAATTTCATTTTGATAAAAACTATCATCTTCCACATAAGGTAAATTTAAAATTCCTAGGGGTTTAAATTTATCGTCTTTAATTTGTGTGTAAGAGGAACGTATTTTTATACCGTCAATATTTTTAATATCCACATATCTTTTTTCGATGGATGATTCTACCAATTTGACTATATATTTTGGTATTGGTGGCGATACATTATCTACTGAAAAAGAGGCCTTAGATGATTTCAATAGTTTTCCACTTAAACTATAGATGTTAATTTCTACATTGTGAATATCGGAAAGCTCGTGAATTTTATCCTTAAAAATATAGGGTAAATTATTTCGAGTTAACGGATATGTTGAGTTGGAAAGTATGTAATTGATATTTTCTCTTACGGCATTTTCTTTACGATCTAGAAGCTCTTGATGGTATTTTTTGGCTTCATTTTCAAACTGAATAACTGTTATATAGCCAATTAAAATTGAGGCAATTAATATCAATACAATCATCGATAGGAAAATCCTAATTCGAAGGGAAAGCATTGACATTTTGAAGTTTCTAAACATAGAGTTCAGTATTCGGCGTTCAGTATTCTTTTACAGATGATTACTTTGACTCAAAACTAATTTTTCTTTTCTCTTAGTTTCTTATAAAATTTAAAACCAAGCATAATCAAAACTGAAAATAAGACAATTCCAATTACACCATAAATCCAGTTGACAGCATTTTTTAAAATTACTAAAAAAACTACTGCAAATAAAATTATTGTGGCTCCTTCATTCCAAAGCCGCATAAAATTTGACGAATACTTAAAAACATCGTTTTGTAACTCTTTAAAAATCAGATGGCATTTTATATGATAGGCAATTAATAAAACTACAAATCCTAATTTTATTTGCATCCATCGCATTTCTACAAAAGCAGGATTCAAATGCAATAATGAAAGTGCAAACAGCACTGCTAAAACAGCACTTGGCCACGAAATAATATACCACAAACGGTAAGTCATTATTTTGTATTGCTTTAGTAAAATTTCGCGTTCTGGGGAAGGTTTCTCGCTGGCTTCAATTTGATATACAAACAAACGAACAATATAAAACAAACCTGCAAACCAAGTGATGACGAAGATTAAGTGAAGCGATTTTAAATATTCATACATATCAAAAGCTATTTACTAATTACTTTTCTTAAAATCTTCAATCCAATTTGCCACAACTCCGCACCATTCATCATCATCATTCATGCAGGGAACGGCCATAAACTCCTCGCCACCATGGTGCATAAATTGTTCGTTGGCTTCCATAGCGATTTCTTCTAATGTTTCTAAACAATCAGAAACGAAAGCCGGGGTAACCACAGCTAATTTCTTAATTCCTTGTTCGGGCATTTTGTTGATTTCAACATCAGTATAAGGCGTTAACCATTTGTCACCAGCTAATCGCGATTGAAACGTTTGACTGTATTTTCCTTCTGGAATTCCTAATAATTTGACAACTTGTTTAGTGGTTTCATAACATTGATGGCTGTAACAAAACTCATGTGCTGGAGATGGCGTATTGCAACACGTCCTGTCCATTTTACAATGTGACTTAGTGATGTCGGTTTTACGAATATGTCGCTTTGGAACTCCGTGATAGGAAAACAATAAATGATCGTAATCAAATCCTTTTAAATGCTTTTTTATTGAATGGGCTAAGGCCTGAATATAATCGGGTTTATTGTAAAATGCAGGAACATTGGTAAAAGTCATTTCTGGAAAAAATTTCTGGCGTAATTCTTCTGCCAAAACCAAAATAGTAGTAGTTGAAGCCATGGCGTGTTGCGGATATAAAGGCATTAACATTA
>Ga0209499_1000808_pt1 | contig 22847 bp, 2 predicted proteins | sample C_130208_EF_Meta_FD_187306 | JGI IMG/M metagenome (GOLD analysis project Ga0209499, IMG submission 187306) | Freshwater microbial communities from Lake Croche, Canada to study carbon cycling - C_130208_EF_MetaG (SPAdes) (version 2) | ecosystem: Environmental > Aquatic > Freshwater > Lake | place... | reverse complement strand
CAGACAACTATTTTTAGTATTCAATATAATGGAAGATCAATTGAGTATTTCATAGATGGAGAAATATGTTATACAAGGGAGGTAGAAATATCAAGTCCATTGCACGCTAATTTTATATTAAGTTCACTGGGTTACTGTATTGAGAATATTCATTTTGATAAATTATTTCTAGGAACTGCATCGCTTGAAAATAGCATATTGTTCAGCAATTCTGCTCATATTGGTTATACTGGTTATGCAGGGCAACAGGGTGAAACAGGGCATCAGGGTGAAAGAGGGCAACAAGGTGAAACTGGTCAAATGGGTGCAACTGGACTTAGTGGCACAAAGGGCGAAATAGGCCAAATGGGTGCAACTGGAGAACAAGGTGCAACTGGGCAAAAGGGTCTAAGTGGGCAAGAGGGCGCAACTGGACAAGAGGGTGCAACTGGGCAAGAGGGTGCAACTGGGCAAGAGGGTGCAACTGGTCAAAAGGGTGCAACTGGTCAAAAGGGTGAAACTGGTCAAGAAGGTATGAAAGGTATTTCTGGAGATCAGGGTGAAACTGGAGAACAAGGTGCAACTGGACAACAGGGCGTCAGAGGAGAACAGGGCGCAACTGGCAAACAAGGTGAAACTGGAGAAAAAGGTGCAACTGGAGAAAAAGGTGCAACTGGTGAACAAGGTATCATTGGGAAACAAGGTGCAACTGGAGAAAAAGGTGCAACTGGTGAACAAGGTATAAGAGGTGATACAGGTGCCTCTGGCATAAAGGGTGCAACTGGTGAACAAGGTGAAATAGGACAAGATGGTGCAACTGGTGAACAAGGTGAAATAGGACAAGATGGTGCCACTGGCGAACAAGGTGTAAGAGGTGATACAGGACAAGAGGGTATAAATGGTGCCACTGGGCAACAGGGTGCAACTGGAGAAGAAGGTAAGAAAGGAAAACAGGGTGCAACTGGTGCCGATGGCACAAAGGGTGCAACTGGACAAAGGGGCGAAAGTAAAGGGACATTCACTTTAATGCAAAATAGATTAAATAATGATAATATAATTCAAATAATTGATGGATCATCTGTTTCTAAAATAGCTGGCATTGATAACTGGAATGCAAATGTATATTCTCTAGAGGCTTATAAGGCTTGTAGTTTATCATTTAGCCTAGGTTCCTTGAACCCGAATGTCTTTATAGGTCTTTCATATTTTCCTCAATTAAATACATATACATCAAATATTGACTTTGGATTCCATATTGGAGAAGATAGATCAATATGTATATATGAAAATGATAACTTAATCAAGATATGTAATGGGGAATTTTTACAGGAAACTGTTTTTAGTATACAATATACAGGAAAATCAATTGAGTATTTTATAGATGGAGAAATATCTTATACAAGGGATGTAGAAATATCATGTCCATTGCACGCTAATTTTATATTAAGTTCATTGGGTTACTGTATTGAGAATATTCACTTTAATAGATTATTTCTAGGGACTGCCCTTATTGAAAATACTAAATTATTTAACAACAATTCAGGGCTCATAGCTTATACTGGTGAAACTGGATATACAGGACAAAAAGGTGAAACAGGTGCCCCTGGAACAATAGGTGCAACAGGACAAGAAGGGCATACAGGAGAAAGAGGTCATATAGGAGAAAGAGGTGATACAGGAGAAAGAGGTGATACAGGAAAAGAGGGGTCGACTGGACAAGAAGGTGCAACTGGACAAGAAGGTGCAACTGGACAAGAAGGTGCAACTGGACAAGAAGGTAAGAAAGGACAACAGGGTGAAACTGGTGCCTCTGGCATAAAGGGTGAAACTGGTGCCTCTGGCACGAAGGGTGAAACTGGCACGAAGGGTGAAACTGGACATGAAGGTAAGAAAGGAAAACAAGGTGCAACTGGTTCTGATGGCACAAAGGGTGCAACTGGTGCCAATGGCACAAAGGGTGCAACTGGGCAAAGGGGTGAAAGTAAAGGGACATTTACTTTAATGAAAAATAGGTTAAATAATGATAATATAATTGATATAATTGATGGGACTACTATTTCTAAAATATCTGGCATTGATAACTGGAATGCAAATGTATATTCTTTAGAGGGTTATAAGGCTTGTAGTTTATCATTTAGCCTAGGTTCCCTGAACCCAAATGTCTTTATAGGTCTTTCATATTTTCCTCAATTGAATACTTATACATCAAATATAGATTTTGGATTCCATATTGGAGAAGATAGATCAATATGCATATATGAAAATGATAACTTAATTAAAATATGTAATGGGGAATTTCTACAGACAACTGTTTTTAGTATTCAATATAATGGAAGATCAATTGAGTATTTCATAGATGGAGAAATATGTTATACAAGGGAGCTAGAAATATCAAGTCCATTGCACGCTAATTTTATATTAAGTTCACTGGGTTACTGTATTGAGAATATTCATTTTGATAAATTATTTCTAGGAACTATATCGCTTAAAAATAGCACATTGTTCGGTAATTTTGCTAATATTGGTTATACTAGTTATGCAGGGCATCAGGGTGAAACAGGGCATCAGGGTGAAACAGGGCATCAGGGTGAAAGAGGGCAACAAGGTGAAACTGGTCAAATGGGTGCAACTGGAGTCAGTGGCACAAAGGGTGAAACTGGTCAAATGGGTGCAACTGGAGATCAGGGTGCAACTGGAAAAGAGGGTTCAACTGGGCAAGAGGGCGCAACTGGGCAAGAGGGTGCAACTGGGCAAGAGGGCGCAACTGGGCAAGAGGGTATAACTGGGCAGCAAGGTGCAACTGGCCAACAGGGTCTAACTGGTGAAGAAGGTATGAAAGGTGACACAGGGCAACAGGGTTCAACTGGGCAAGATGGTGCAACTGGCGTCTCTGGCACACAGGGTGCAACTGGTGCCGATGGCACAAAGGGTGACACTGGCACAAAGGGTGAAACTGGAGAAGAAGGTAAGAGAGGACAACAGGGTGAAACTGGACAACAGGGTGCAACTGGTGCCTCTGGCATAAAGGGTGAAACTGGTGCCTCTGGCATAAAGGGTGAAACTGGCACGAAAGGTGAAACTGGACATGAAGGTAAGAAAGGAAAACAGGGTGCAACTGGTGCCCATGGCACAAAGGGTGCAACTGGTGCTGATGGCACAAAGGGTGCAACTGGGCAAAGGGGTGAAAGTAAAGGCACATTTACTTTAATGCAAAATAGATTAAATAATGATAATATAATTCAAATAATTGATGGATCAACTGTTTCTAAAATATCTGGTGATGATAACTGGAATGCAAATGTATATTCACTAGAGTCTTATAAGGCTTGTAGTTTATCATTTAGTCTAGGTTCCTTGAATCCAAATGTATTTATAGGCCTTTCATATTTTCCTCAATTAAATACCCTTACATCTAATATTGATTTTGGTTTCCATATTAGTGAAGATAGATCAATATGCATATATGAAAATGATAACTTAATTAAGATATGTAATGGAGAATTTATACAGACAACCATTTTTAGTATTCAATATACTGAAACATCAATTGAGTATTATATAGATGGAGAATTATGCTATACAAGAGAGGTAGAGATAACAGCTTCACTGCATGCTAATATATTATTATATTCACTGGGTTACTGTATAGAGAATATACATTTTGATAGATTATTTCTAGGGGCTAAATTACTTGAAAATAGTGCATTGCTTAGTAAATTAGTAGCAGTTGGATATACAGGGATAACTAGTGATAGAGGGGCAACAGGTGACATTGGTTTTACTGGCCAACAGGGTGTAGCTGGTGAAGAAGGAATGAAAGGCGACACAGGGCAACAGGGTTCAACTGGACAAGATGGCGCAACTGGTGTCCCTGGCACACAGGGCGCAACTGGCGTCTCTGGCACAAAGGGTGAAACTGGCACAAAGGGTGAAACTGGAGAAGAAGGTAAGAAAGGACAACAGGGTGAAACTGGACAAGAGGGTGAAACTGGTGCCTCTGGCATAAAGGGTGAAACTGGTGCATCTGGCATAAAGGGTGAAACTGGAACGAAAGGTGAAACTGGACATGAAGGTAAGGAAGGAAAACAGGGTGTAACTGGAGAAGAAGGTAAGGAAGGAAGACAGGGTGCAACTGGTGCTGATGGCACAAAGGGTGCAACTGGGCAAAGGGGTGAAAGTAAAGGCACATTTACTTTAATGAAAAATAGATTAAATAATGATAATATTATCGATATAATTGATGGATCAACTGTTTCTAAAATATCTGGTGATGATAACTGGAATGCAAATATATACTCACTAGAGTCTTATAAGGCTTGTAGTTTATCATTTAGCCTAGGTTCATTGAACCCAAATGTCTTTATAGGTCTTTCATATTTTCCTCAATTGAATACCCTTACATCAAATATAGATTTTGGATTCCATATTGGAGAAGATAAATCAATATGTATATATGAAAATGATAACTTAATTAAGATATGTAATGGGGAATTTCTACAGACAACCGTTTTTAGTATTCAATATAATGGAAGATCAATTGAGTATTTTATAGATGGAGAAATATGCTATACAAGAGAGGTAGAGCTAAGAGCTTCACTGCATGCTAATATATTATTATATTCACTGGGTTACTGTATAGAGAATATACATTTTGATAGATTATTTCTAGGGGCTAAATTACTTGAAAATAGTTTATTGCTTAGTAAATCATCGGCAACTGGGTATACAGGGATAACTGGCGATAGAGGGGCAACAGGTGACATTGGTTTTACTGGCCAACAGGGTGTAGCTGGTGAAGAAGGAATGAAAGGCGACACAGGACAACAGGGATCAACAGGACAAGATGGCGCAAGTGGTGCATCTGGCGTAAAGGGTTCGACTGGACAACAAGGTGACACTGGGCAACAAGGTCCAACTGGCCAACAGGGTCTAATAGGGCAAGAGGGTGCAACTGGAGCCGCTGGTATAAAGGGTGCAACTGGAGAAGATGGTGGAACTGGTGCCACTGGGCAACAAGGTGCAACTGGAGAAGAAGGTAAGGAAGGAAAACAGGGCGCAACTGGAGAAGAAGGTAAGGAAGGAAAAAAGGGTGCAACTGGTGCCGATGGCACAAAGGGTGCAACTGGACAAAGAGGTGAAAGTAGAGGCACATTTACTTTAATGCAAAATAGATTAAATAATGATAATATAATTGATATAATTGATGGGTCTACTATTTGTAAAGTAGCTGGAAATGATAACTGGAATGCAAATGTATATTCTCTAGAGGGTTATAAGGCATGTAGTTTATCATTTAGCCTAGGTTCCTTGAACCCGAATGTCTTTATAGGTCTTTCATATTTTCCTCAATTAAATACCCTTACATCTAATATTGATTTTGGATTCCATATTGGAGAAGATAGATCAATATGCATATATGAAAATGATAACTTAATTAAAATATGTAATGGGGAATTTTTACAGAATACTATTTTTAGTATTCAATATACTGGAACATCAATTGAGTATTATATAGATGGAGAAATATGTTATTTAAGGGATATAGATATATCAAGTCCATTACATGCTAATTTTTTATTAAGTTCACTGGGTTACTGTGTTGAGAATATTCACTTTGATAGATTATTTACAGGTGGTAAATTACTTGAAAATAGTATACTATCTAGCAATTTAAATTTTATTGGTCATACTGGGGAACAGGGGTTAATAGGACAACAGGGTGCAACTGGTCAACAGGGTCTAATCGGACAAGATGGTGCAACTGGTGCCTCTGGCATAAAGGGTGATACTGGTGCCGATGGCACAATGGGTGCAACTGGTGCCGATGGCACAAAGGGTGCAACTGGACAAAGGGGTGAAAGTAAAGGCACATTTACTTTGATGAAAAATAGATTAAATAATGATAATCTAATTGATATAATTGATGGATCTACTATTTGTAAAATTTCTGGTATTGATAACTGGAATGCAAATGTATATTCTCTAGAGTGTTATAACGCCTGTAGTTTATCATTTAGCGTAGGTTCATTGAACCCAAATGTCTTTATAGGTCTTTCATATTTTCCTCAATTAAATACCCTTACATCTAATATTGATTTTGGTTTCCATATTAGTGAAGATAGATCAATATGCATATATGAAAATGATATCTTAATTAAGATATGTAATGGAGGATTTATACAAACAACCATTTTTAGTATTCAATATACAGGAATAACAATTGAGTATTATATAGATGGAGAAATATGCTATACAAGGGAAGTAGATATATCAAGTCCATTGCATGCTAATTTTCTTTTAAATTCACTAGATTATTGTGTTGAAAATATACATTTTGATAGATTATTTCTAGGAATTAAATCATTAGACAATAATATATCGCTGAACAATTCAGCTGGTATTAGTTATACTGGTTATACAGGGCAGAAAGGTGACACAGGACAGAAAGGTGATACAGGGCAGAAAGGTAATACAGGAGAACAAGGTATTTCTGGTCAACGCGGTGATACAGGCAAACAGGGTGAAACTGGTACAAAGGGTGAAACTGGTCAAGAAGGTATGAAAGGTGAAACTGGGCAACAAGGTATGAAAGGTGAAACTGGTCAAGTAGGTCACTCTGGTCAACAGGGATATATGGGACAAGCTGGTGAAAGAGGACAACAAGGTGAAACAGGGCAACAAGGTTCAACAGGACAAGAAGGTGCAACAGGGCAACAAGGTTCAACAGGGCAAGAAGGTGCAACAGGGCAACAAGGTTCAACAGGGCAACAGGGATTTTCTGGACAACAGGGTGAAACTGGAGGCCAGGGTATAGCTGGATACCAGGGTGCAACTGGACAAGAGGGTATAAAAGGTGATAGAGGACATCAAGGTGAAACTGGGCAAAAAGGAGAAACTGGTGAAAAGGGTGTAACTGGACAAAATGGTATAACTGGACAACAGGGTGTAACTGGTAAACAGGGTATACAAGGTGAAACAGGGCAAAGGGGTGAAACAGGAGAACAAGGTGCAACTGGACAAAGGGGTGAAACAGGAGAACAAGGTGCAACTGGACAAAGGGGTGAAATTGGTCAACAAGGTATTAAAGGTGAAACTGGGCAACAGGGTGTCACTGGAGAAGATGGCAAAAAAGGACAACAAGGTGAAACTGGGCAACAGGGAGAAACTGGGCAAAAGGGAGAAACTGGGCAAAAGGGAGAAACTGGGCAACAGGGAGAAACTGGGCAAAAGGGAGAAACTGGGCAACAGGGAGAAACTGGGCAAAAGGGAGAAACTGGGCAAAAGGGTAATTCTGGAAAACATGGTGAAACAGGCCAAGCTGGTGCAACAGGCCAAGCTGGTATAACAGGTCAATCTGGTGAAACTGGCGCCGCTGGTATAAAGGGTGAAACTGGTGCCGCTGGCATAAAGGGTGAAACTGGCGCCGCTGGCATAAAGGGTGAAAGTGGGCAACATGGGGTTTCTGGAAAAGAGGGTGCAACTGGACAAGAGGGTGTAACTGGACAACAGGGTGCAACTGGACAACAGGGTGCAACTGGACAACAGGGTGCAACTGGTCAATACGGTATAAAAGGTGATAGAGGTTATCAAGGTAAATCTGGAAAACAAGGTGAAACTGGTGAAAAGGGTGCAACTGGACGACAGGGTCTAACTGGCCAAGATGGTTCAACTGGACAACAGGGTGCAACCGGGCAAGAGGGTAAAACTGGTGCTTCTGGCACAAAGGGTGAAACTGGTGCCGATGGCACAAAGGGTGAAACTGGTGTCTCTGGCACAAAGGGTGAAACTGGTGCTTCTGGCACAAAGGGTGAAACTGGTGCTTCTGGCACAAAGGGTGTAACTGGGCAAGATGGTGCAACTGGTCAAAGGGGTGAATCTGGAGAACAAGGGTTATCTGGTAAAGAAGGCATGAAAGGTGAAACTGGGCAACAGGGTGAAACTGGGCAACAGGGTTCAACAGGGCAAGATGGCAAAACTGGTCAACAAGGTGAAATAGGAGAACAAGGTGAAATAGGACAACAAGGTGCAACTGGTGATCAAGGTATAAGAGGTGACACTGGTGCCTCTGGTATAAAGGGTGTAAATGGTGATACAGGGCAGGAGGGTGTCACAGGGCAGGAGGGTGCCACTGGTGCCGCTGGCACAAAGGGTGAAACTGGACAACAGGGTGCAACTGGTGCCAATGGCACAAAGGGTGCAACTGGTGCCAATGGCACAAAGGGTGCAACTGGACAAAGGGGTGAAAGTAAAGGCACATTTACTTTAATGAAAAATAGGTTAAATAATAATAATATAATTGATATAATTGATGGGTCTACTATTTGTAAAATAGCTGGAAATGATAGCTGCAATGCAAATGTATATTCTTTAGAGGCTTATAAGGCTTGTAGTTTATCATTTAGCCTAGGTTCCCTGAACCCAAATGTCTTTATAGGTCTTTCATATTTTCCTCAATTGAATACCCTTACATCAAATATAGATTTTGGATTCCATATTGGAGAAGATAGATCAATATGTATATATGAAAATGATAACTTAATTAAGATATGTAATGGGGAATTTCTACAGACAACCATTTTTAGTATTCAATATACTGGAATATCAATTGAGTATTATATAGATGGAGAAATCTGTTATTCTAGAGAAGTAGATATATCAAGTCCATTGCACGCTAATTTTATATTAAATTCACTGGGTTACTGTGTTGAGAATATTCACTTTGATAGATTATTAATACGAGCTAAATCGCTTGAAAATAATATACAATTTGGATATTTGGATTATAGTTCTTATAGTGGATATACTGGACAACAGGGTGCAACTGGTCACTCTGGCACCAAGGGTGACACAGGACAACAAGGTCATACAGGAGAACAGGGCGTCTCTGGCGCGAAGGGTCACACAGGACAACAGGGTGCAACTGGACAACAAGGTGACAAAGGACAGAAAGGTGAAACTGGACAAGAGGGTCCAACTGGGAAACAGGGTGATGTAGGAGATAAAGGTGCAACTGGTGCCTCTGGCATAAAGGGTGAAACTGGTGCCTCTGGCATAAAGGGAGAAACTGGGCAACAAGGATTAACTGGTCACGAAGGTATGAAAGGTGCAACTGGTGCCTCTGGCACAAAGGGAGAAACTGGTGACTCTGGTAAAAAGGGTGCAACTGGACAAGATGGTCTAACTGGTGCCTCTGGCACAAAGGGGGAAACTGGTCAAGATGGGTTATCAGGGCAACAGGGAGCAACTGGTAAGAAGGGAGAAACTGGTGAAAAAGGTATGAAAGGTGAAACAGGGCAACAAGGTATAAGAGGAGAATCAGGGCAACAAGGTGCAACTGGGCAAGAGGGTATAATAGGTAAAACTGGACAACAAGGTCATACAGGACAGGAGGGAGCAACTGGTCAGGAGGGAGCAACTGGTCAGCAGGGAGCAACTGGTCAGGAGGGAGCAACTGGAAAAAAAGGTGACGTAGGAGAGAAAGGGGATACAGGGCAACAAGGTGAATCTGGTGCAACTGGTATAAAGGGTGACAGAGGGCAACAAGGTGACACAGGAGAGAAAGGTGACACTGGTCAACAAGGTATAAGAGGTCATACTGGTAAAGAGGGCACATCTGGCACAAATGGTGAAACTGGTACTACTGGCGCAAAGGGTGATACAGGACAACAAGGCGATACAGGACAACAAGGTGTATCTGGGCAACAAGGTAATACAGGGCAACAGGGTGCAACTGGACAAAGAGGTGAAAGTAAAGGTACATTTACGTTAATGAAAAATAGGTTAAATAATGATAATATAATTGATATAATTGATGGCTCTACTATTTGTAAACTAGCTGGAAATGATAACTGGAATGCAAATATATACTCACTAGAGTCTTATAAGGCCTGTAGTTTATCATTCAGCCTAGGTTCCTTGAACCCAAATGTCTTTATAGGTCTTTCATATTTTCCTCAATTGAATACACTTACATCAAACATAGATTTTGGATTCCATATTGCAGAAGATAGATCAATATGTATATATGAAAATGATAATTTAATAAAAATATGTCATGGAGAATTCCTAGAGACAACTATTTTTAGTATTCAATATACTGGAAGATCAATTGAGTATTTTATAGATGGAGAAATATGTTATACAAGGCAGGTAGATATATCAAGTGCATTACATGCTAATTTTTTATTAAGTTCACTGGGTTACTATATTAAGAATATACACTTTGATAGATTATTTCTAGGGGCTAAATTGATTGAAAATGGTAAATCGTTTGGTAATTCGCCTGATACCAGTTATACTGGTGATACGGGGCAGAAAGGTCCAACAGGCGCCTCTGGAACAGAGGGTGCAACAGGGCAACAGGGTGCAACTGGTGCCTCTGGTATAAAGGGTATAACTGGTGCCTCTGGCATAAAGGGTGCCAGAGGGCAACAAGGTGCTACAGGGCAAGAGGGTGCAACTGGTGCCGATGGCACAAAGGGTGCAACTGGGCAAAGGGGTCAAAGTAAAGGCACATTTACTTTAATGAAAAATAGATTAAATAATGATAATATTATCGATATAATTGATGGGTCTACTATTTGTAAAGTAGCTGGAAATGATAACTGGAATGCAAATGTATATTCTCTAGAGGGTTATAACGCCTGTAGTTTATCATTTAGCCTAGGTTCCTTGAACCCAACTGTCTTTATAGGTCTTTCATATTTTCCTCAATTGAATACCCTTACATCAAACATCGATTTTGGGTTCTATATCGGAGAAGATAGATCAATATGTATATATGAAAATGATATCTTAATAAAAATATGTGATGGAGAATTTCTACAGACAACTGTTTTTAGTATTCAATATACTGGAAGATCAATTGAGTATTTCATAGATGGAGAAATATGTTATACAAGGGAGGTAGAAATATCAAGTCCATTATATGCTAATTTTTTGCTAAAATCACTGGGTTACTTTATTGAGAATATACATTTTGATAGATTATTTATAGGGGCTAAATTAGTTGAAAATCGTAAATTATCGGGATATTTGGAGAATAATGATTATACTAGTTATACAGGACAACAAGGTGCAACTGGACATGAAGGCAAGAAAGGACAAGAGGGTGTAACTGGGCAAGAGGGTGCAACTGGGCAAGAGGGTGCAACTGGACATGAAGGAAAGAAAGGAAAACAAGGTGCAACTGGAGAAGAAGGTAAGAAAGGAAAACAGGGTATCAAAGGACAAGAGGGTGCAACTGGTGCCTCTGGCATAAAGGGTGCAACTGGTGCAAATGGACAAGAGGGTGCAACTGGTGAAAGTGGACAAGAGGGTGCAACTGGTGCAAGTGGACAAGAGGGTGCAACTGGTGCCTCTGGCATAAAGGGTGCAACTGGTGCTTCTGGCATAAAGGGTGCAACTGGTGCCTCTGGCATAAAGGGTGTCAGAGGGCAACAAGGTGCTACAGGGCAAGAAGGTGCAACTGGTGCCTCTGGCATAAATGGTGCAACTGGGCAACAGGGTGCAACTGGGCAAAGGGGTGAAAGTAAAGGCACATTTACTTTAATGCAAAATAGATTAAATAATGATAATTTAATTGATATAATTGATGGCTCTACTATTTGTAAACTAGCTGGAAATGATAACTGGAATGCAAATGTATATTCTCTAGAGGCTTATAAGGCTTGTAGTTTATCATTTAGCCTAGGTTCCCTGAATCCAAATGTCTTTATAGGTCTTTCATATTTTCCTCAATTGAATACCCTTACATCAAATATAGATTTTGGATTTCATATTGGAGAAGATAGATCAATATGCATATATGAAAATGATAACTTAATCAACATATGTAATGGAGAATTCCTAGAGACAACTATTTTTAGTATCCAATATACTGGAATATCAATTGAGTATTTCATAGATGGAGAAATATCTTATTCAAGGGAGGTGGAAATATCAAGTCCATTACATGCTAATTTTATATTATGTTCACTTGGTTACTGTGTTGAAAATATTCATTTTAATAGATTATTTCTAGGAGCTAAATCACTTGAAAATAGTGTATTACTTAGCAAATCAGGGGCAACTGGAAAAGATGGTGCCACTGGGCAACAGGGTGTTACTGGACATCAAGGTAAGAAAGGAAAACAGGGTGCAACTGGAGAAGAAGGTAAGGAAGGAAAACAGGGTGCAACTGGTGCCGATGGCACAAAGGGTGAAACTGGCACAAAGGGTGAAACTGGAGAAGAAGGTAAGAAAGGACGACATGGTGTAACTGGACAACAGGGTGCAAGTGGGCAACAGGGTGAAACTGGTGCCTCTGGCATAAAGGGTGAAACTGGCACGAAGGGTGAAACTGGACATGAAGGTAAGAAAGGAAAACAGGGTGCAACTGGTGCCCATGGCACAATGGGTGCAACTGGTGCTGATGGTGAAAAGGGTGCAACTGGGCAAAGGGGTGAAAGTAAAGGCACATTTACTTTAATGCAAAATAGATTAAATAATGATAATATAATTCAAATAATTGATGGATCTACTATTTCTAAAATATCTGGCATCGATAACTGGAATGCAAATGTATATTCTCTAGAGTGTTATAAGGCCTGTAGTTTATCATTTAGCCTAGGTTCATTGAACCCAAATGTCTTTATAGGCCTTTCATATTTTCCTCAATTGAATACCCTTACATCAAATATAGATTTTGGATTCCATATTGGAGAAGATAGATCAATATGCATATATGAAAATGATAACTTAATTAAGATATGTAATGGGGAATTTTTACAGAATACTATTTTTAGTATTCAATATACTGGAATAACAATTGAGTATTATATAGATGGAGAAATATGTTATTTAAGAGATGTAGATATATTAGGGCCACTCTATGCTAATTTTATTTTATACTCTTTGGGCTACTCTATAGAGAATATTCACTTTGATAGATTATTTATAGGAAATAATAAAAATATTCATAATACTATATTATTAAGTAATTCAGGAAAAACTGCACATCATGGTGAAATTGGCCAAATGGGTGCAACTGGAGTCACTGGCACAAAGGGTGAAATTGGCCAAATGGGTGATACAGGACAAGAGGGTGCAACTGGTGCCCCTGGCACAAAGGGTGACACAGGGCAACAAGGCAACAAAGGGCAACAAGGTGATCAAGGTATAAGAGGTGATACAGGACAACAGGGTGCAACTGGTGATCAAGGTATAAAGGGTGATACAGGACAAGAGGGTGCAACTGGTGCCCCTGGCACAAAGGGTGATACAGGACAAGAGGGTGCAACTGGTGCCCCTGGCACAAAAGGCGACAAAGGGCAACAAGGCGACAAAGGGCAACAAGGCGACAAAGGGCAACAAGGCGACAAAGGGCAACAAGGTGATCAAGGTATAAGAGGTGATACAGGACAACAGGGTGCAACTGGTGCTAATGGTATAAAGGGTGAATATGGTAAAGGAACATTTAGTTTGATAGTTAATAAATACAACACCGAAAAAATAGTTACAGTAATTAATTCTTCAAGTATAACTAAATTATCAGATTCAGAATTTAATAATAACATATATTCCTTAGAAGCATTCATATATTTTTATTTGTCCTTCAGTGTGTCGTCAATGAATCCAAATGTTTTCGCAGGCCTTTCTTATTTTCCCTCATTAAATGCGAATTCATCAAATAATGATTATGGATTTCATATTGGAGAAGATAGATCTATTTGTATTTATGAGAATGATAATTTAATAAAAATTTGCCATGGAGAATTTACAACTGACACGATTTTTAGTATTCAGTCTTCTGATTATGGAATCATGTATTATATTGATGGATTTTTACTTTATAGTGTAAAACCGAAAATAATTCAACCTCTTCATGCTAATTTTATTCAATATACTTCTGGATACAATATTGAGAATATACATTTTTATCCCCTTTTATTGGGGTCAAAGGGTGAAACTGGTGTTTCTGGAATAAGAGGAAAGGCTGGATCAACTGGATATACTGGATCAACTGGATATACTGGATCAAAAGGAAAGGCTGGATATACTGGATCAACTGGATATACTGGATCAAAAGGAAAGGCTGGAATTGGAATACCTCTTGGTGGAATGATGGGACAGCTTTTAGTTAAGAAATCAATAGAAGATTATGATACTATATGGACATCTGGAAATGAAATACAAATTACAAAATACGATAATGTAATTATTTCATTAGAATCAATGGTAGAAGTTTTAGTTGCAACGGTTAAACATCTTGAATCTCGCTATGATTTTCTCAGTAAGAATAAATTTATTAAATTTAACCCAGAATTCCTTACATATTCCACATTATTAAGATCTTATATGAATTTAATTGCAGTTTTTGATTGCGGCAATGCAGACTCAGATTATTCTATTGGACCTACTTTGGATTGTGGTCAAGGAGTAGAACCATATACGGATCTTGTAGTTATTATTCTTAATGCGGGCTACGCTAAATCGATAAATTTTTCAACTAGAGAAAATTCAATTGAATATTTGGAATCTATATATCCTGATGAATCTGAAAATGATAGAATATTAGATGGTGGAAATTCATCGAGTAATTTTTCATTGGGTCCACTAATTGATTGTGGGAATGTTGACGACAGTGATATAATATTTGATGGAGGTAGATCATCAAAATCACAATCATTTGAAGATAATGATGGATTTATGATTCTAGATGGAGGGGAATCTAAGGCATTAGGCATTTATGTAGAAAAGATTGACTTAGGATATTTAAATATACCCACTATTTGCAATTAGTTCACTTGTATATAAATGATCTTTTTTTTACTGATTTTCTATAGATATGCCACATATACAGATACAATTTAGAAGAGATACATCTGTAAGTTGGAGACACGCAAACCCAGTTTTAGCTTCAGGTGAATTAGGAATTGAATTAGATACACATCAATTTAAATTAGGAGATGGTCATAGTCACTGGTGCTCACTTCCTTACGGTGGAATCCAGGGACCCCCTGGTCCGGCAGGACTTATATTACCTCCTATAACACCAGAAATAGGCCAAGTATTAACATATGTAGGTGGTTCCCCTTCTGCAATTCAATGGAGGAACCAACTTTCATATCATACAACTACTGCTATGATTAAGGCTTCTATTTCAACTGATCAAGGAGCAAGCTATTTTGATTTTTCTAATCCGACATCAACTGTATTTTTTCCAGAACAATTTGGCACATCCTATGCAGGTGGCACGCCTGGTAATCCGACTGCTATTAATACTGATGGATTTTCCTTAGTTATGAATACTATTTATAGTATGATAAATTTACCAATTATTACAGGAACTATTGCATACTGGGATACTTCCTCAGGAAATATGCGTTATATGCAAATTAAATTTGGAAATTCAAGCACAAGTCAATCATTGTGTATGACATTAGAACCTAGTAATTTATCTATAAATAACGGATCTCCATTAAAATTACAAATTAGCGGAGTAACAAGGAATGCATTTCTTAATGTAGGAAATATTGGCGACGGTGCATTAAATTATGCAATTGTTATATATCTACAACTCAATAATTAATTCCGGCACAGAGATTTAAAAATAATTATTCTTTATGACGTAATGGATAATTAATTTTAAAAAAATATTTAATAGATGGCGACAATTCCGCCAATTTGTTTAGAAGTAAAATGCACTGAAGTTCGCAGAACTGGTAATAGAACATATAAAGTTGATTTAATATCTAAGGGTGGGCAAGAATATGCATATTATGATACATCTGGAAATTATACCGTAGATCTCTATACGTGTTTTGATATACAAACAAATATGTATTTTAGTAATCGTGAAGGATATTATTGGAAAATTACTGACATAATTCATAGTCCTCAATCTCCTGCAGTCTATACAAAGTCAACTGTGATTCTACTTGATGTTAATGGATACAATGCATTAATTGACCCAGTGGAAGGGTTTTATAGTGGAGCACCTTTGTCGAATATTGTGGGGTATGTATATTCGTTAAATCCGAGTGGAGTTCCATTATTAATTGATCTTCCAAACCCACCTTCTAGAAACTGGGCATTTTCTTTAGTAAATCGTCACCTTTTGGAATTAACTGGTCTAGGTTCCGGCTCAGGAGGTGCACAAGGCAGTCAGGGAGCTCAAGGTCCACAGGGTGCTCAAGGTCCACGGGGTGCTAACGGTGAAAATGGTATTGACGGTAAAAAGGGTGATGCAGGTGCTGACGGTGCTCCTGGCGCTCCAGGTGCTCCTGGCGCTGACGGTGCTCCTGGCGCTGACGGTGCTCAAGGTCCACGGGGTCCAAGTGGAGGTGACACAGGTGCCATAGGAATAACAGGTGCCTCTGGCACAACTGGATATTCAGGGACAACTGGTTACACAGGTGCAACTGGTGCCACAGGGACAACTGGTTATTCAGGAACAACTGGTTATTCAGGAACAACTGGTTATTCAGGAACAACTGGTTACACAGGTGCAACTGGTGCCACAGGGACAACAGGATCCTCAGGGACAACTGGTTATACTGGTGCAACTGGTGCCACAGGGACAACTGGTTATTCAGGAACAACTGGATATTCAGGGACAACTGGTTACACAGGTGCAACTGGTGTCACAGGAACAACTGGTTACTCAGGAACAACTGGATATTCAGGGACAACTGGTTATACTGGTGCAACTGGTAAGACAGGTGCCTCTGGCACAACAGGATCCTCTGGCACAACAGGATCCTCAGGAACAACTGGGGATTCAGGCACAACAGGATCTTCAGGCACAACTGGTTATACGGGTGACCCGGGTATGCGAGGTAATGATGGTAATGATGGTGCTAAAGGTGATACAGGTGACACAGGTGACAGAGGTGATAAAGGTGACACAGGAATAACAGGTGCCTCAGGCACAACTGGATATTCAGGGACAACTGGTTATACAGGTGCAACTGGTGAGACAGGGACAACTGGTTATTCAGGAACAACTGGTTACTCAGGAACAACTGGTTACACAGGTGTAACTGGTGAGAAAGGGGCAACTGGTTATTCAGGAACAACTGGTTACTCAGGAACAACTGGTTACACAGGTGTAACTGGTGCCACAGGAACAACTGGTTATTCAGGAACAACTGGTTACTCAGGAACAACTGGGGATTCAGGAACAACAGGATCCTCAGGCACAACTGGTTATACGGGTGACCAGGGTACGCCAGGTAATGATGGTAATGATGGTGCTAAAGGTGACACAGGTGACAAAGGTGATAAAGGTGACCCAGGAATAACAGGTGCCTCAGGCACAACTGGCTACTCTGGAACAACTGGTTACACAGGTGCAACTGGTGAGACAGGGACAACTGGTTATTCAGGAACAACTGGATATTCAGGGACAACTGGTTATACTGGTCCAACTGGTGCGACAGGGACAACTGGTTATTCAGGAACAACTGGATATTCAGGGACAACTGGTTACACAGGTTCAACTGGTGCGACAGGGACAACTGGTTATTCAGGAACAACTGGTTACTCTGGAACAACTGGTTACACAGGTGTAACTGGTGCGACAGGGGTAACTGGTTATTCAGGAACAACTGGATATTCAGGGACAACTGGTTATACAGGTGCAACTGGTGAGAAAGGGGCAACTGGTTATTCAGGAACAACTGGTTACTCAGGAACAACTGGGGATTCAGGAACAACAGGATCCTCAGGCACAACTGGTTATACGGGTGACCCGGGTATGCGAGGTAATGATGGTAATGATGGTGCTAAAGGTGACACAGGTGACAGAGGTGACAAAGGTGACACAGGAATAACAGGTGCCTCAGGCACAACTGGCTACTCTGGAACAACTGGTTACACAGGTATAACTGGTGCGACAGGGACAACTGGTTATTCAGGAACAACTGGTTACTCTGGAACAACTGGTTATACTGGTGCAACTGGTGCCACAGGGACAACTGGTTATTCAGGAACAACTGGTTACTCTGGAACAACTGGTTACACAGGTGCAACTGGTGTCACAGGAACAACTGGTTACTCAGGAACAACTGGTTACTCAGGAACAACTGGTTACACAGGTGCAACTGGTGTGACAGGAACAACTGGTTATTCAGGAACAACTGGATATTCAGGGATAACTGGTTACACAGGAACAACCGGATCCTCAGGCACAACTGGTTATACGGGTGACCAGGGTACGGCAGGTAATGATGGTGCTAAAGGTGACACAGGTGACAAAGGTGACAAAGGTGACAAAGGTGACAAAGGTGACACAGGAATAACAGGTGCCTCAGGCACAACTGGCTACTCAGGGACAACTGGATATACTGGTGCAATTGGTGCGACAGGGACAACTGGATATTCAGGAACAACTGGTTATAGTGGTGCAACAGGGTCCTCAGGGATAACTGGCTCCTCAGGGACAACTGGTTCCTCGGGCACAACTGGTTATACTGGCACAACAGGGTCGTCAGGCACAACAGGGTCGTCAGGCACAACAGGATCCTCAGGCACAACTGGATATTCAGGAACATCTGGTTCCTCAGGAACAACTGGTTCCTCAGGCACAACTGGTTATACTGGTGCATCTGGTACCTCTGGTGTAACAGGTGCCTCAGGCACAACAGGATCTTCAGGATCATCAGGAACAACTGGTTATACAGGATCTTCAGGGGTAACAGGAACAACCGGTGCCTCAGGAATAACCGGTGCCTCAGGAACAACCGGTGCCTCAGGAACAACCGGTGCCTCAGGAACAACTGGTTATACAGGAGCAGGAGTTCCAGTTGGTGGTTCAGCAGGACAAGTATTAACAAAAATAGATGGCACAGATTATAACAGTCAATGGACTACACCTGTAGCCACGGGAAATTCTATATATAATGACACATGGATACAAAGTAATTTAATAAATGCTCCACCTGCTATTACATTTCAAACAATTACTGCAAATTCCTCACAAATATTTGTTCCATGGATTTATCCTACGCAGCTACCGATTGGCTTAATTTCTTCTTGGGTTCCTGTTATTACCACTCTTTCTGCAGATGTATCAATGTATTCTAATACAACTAATTCTCATATTCTGCCTTTAACAAATGTATCAATAAATTATATAAATTATCATGATTCAAATACGTATATTACTGGTATTGTCTTATCAAAACTTCCAGGAACAAATTCCATTCAATCTGTAGTATTTCCAGGACTTGATACGCGTTCTGCATTTGTATACTATAATACTAGCCTTGGAACTATGAATTCTCCGAATTCTAATGTAAATTCAACAATTATAAGCGTCTGGTATGGAAATAATAATCCAAGTCCAATTATTGCTTCTATAACCTTATCAACATTCTTAGTTGCTGGACCCCCAACTGAACCAAGGTCACTTGGTGTATCAGCAATTACTGCTTCTAATGCTACATTCGCATATACTGCTCCTCAGTATGTTGATTCAAATGATCATTCATCACTACTTACAATACAGTTATATTTTATAACATGGTTTTCACCTGGTTCATCTATACGTTATTCATCTGCAATAGTCGATTGTAATTCAAATTCACCCCATACATATTCTAATTCAACTAATTTATCATATGCGCTGCCATCATTATATCCAGATTCACTTTATACATTTGCAGTAAGAGCACAAAATTCAGCAAATCAAGATGGACCATTTTCAAATATAACAGCAACTACGAGTAATTTAACTCCTACTGCAGCACTAAGTGCATTATCATTTCCTTCACGCTATTATTCTGGAACTATAAAAAATATTTTAACTGGAGCAACTGTATCAAATCTAGTAAATTCTACAGCAGACTGGACATCGGCATCGTTTATAACTCCTATAAATAATGTAGCCACTAGAGGTAATTTAGTAGCATCTAATACAAAATTAATGAGTCTTTCTACCACGCTTACTATTGGAAGTGCAAGCACATTTGGTGGAGCAATTACATTTCAGGGATTTCCAGCTACTACACCTTCGGCTGTGACACAAAGCAATTTAACATTAACACCTACAAGTGTCTATGATAAATATAATGCAAGTTCTAATTATTATCAAGGGTTTTTTTTAGAATCTGCGAATACAATAACAATTGGTTCGGCATTATTTACACCATCTTCAAATAATTATGTAGTAACTGCCTTACAAGCTAGCACATTTACCGCATCCGCTTCATTTACATTTCAATATGATGGTGCTCCTGGAACACCTTCTCTTTCAATTACTACATTTAATTTTAATGCAAGTAATTATGCGGCAGTAAGTGGAGTAAATGTTATTTATGGATCTCCTACATTTTCTATTGTTACATCTGCATCGAATTTGGGAACCTATTATTATAAATCTCCATTATTGAATTATACGAATGCTATTTCTGGATCATGGTCACCTTCTTCTGAAACTAATTTATCAAACGTTGTATCTGGCAAATCTGCATTTGGATTTACAAATCCAGTGGGATTTTCAAATAGTATAAGTATAGGTGTTACTACTACTTATTTGAGTTCAATTACTTTATCAGTTACTGCAAATAATGCTTCGGCGAGTTCATCTGCTGTAGTTGCTACGCCTATAAAAGCCATGGTTGATGGGGCATCATATACATTGGTCTATTCAACTCTTCCTCAGAGCCTGCCAACAGTTACAAATAATAGCTCAGCGGTAATTGGATATCATATCACATCTGCAACTGCTGGTGCAGCCAATGTTCCACCATTCATAGATTTTTCAAGTAATCCATATGCATTGACTGGATATGATAATACAGCAAGTTTGATAGGAAATGAAGAGTTACAAGTATCTAATGGCAAATTTACGGCATTTACTGGTAAGGCATTAGCATATCAAGATTATACGACATTTTCCTATGATGTGAGCCATTCAAATTCGGTAAATTACAGTGGAATTGCACACGCAACTGGTAATTATAGATATGCTACATTTGCATGGAAAATTAATCCAGTAAGTCCACTCACATATGGAACTTTAATATTTAATATGGTAAATCCAAGTGCTATTACACTTACAGGCAATTTGGCTTATGCAAACTCAGAAAAAATACGATTATTTTATAGATTTGAAAATGCTGCTTCACCAACTCCTACTGACTTAGCAAATCCATTGACATCTGCATGGATTGATGGTAATTTACAATCAGGAACGCCTGCTAATTCGACTACATATGTTACGCCAACAGTTTATACACAAACTCAAACATATGGTCTAATAACTGCTGATACTTCTGGCCAATTCAGTGTTTTTATTCCTTCACTTAATATTGCTAGCGGGACAAATGTATACTTATATTGTAGAATTGGAATACCAATGGCATCAGCATTTTCATTTTCATATATAACTGCTACAATGAGTTAGTATATTTATTTTGTAAAAAAATTAAAAATGATGTTTTTGAAAAATATCATTTTTTAAATAATTGAATCTATTTTAAACATACTCTAATAGATATGGCATCAGTAAATCAGTTGGAGGTGCTTTTTAAGAAATATTCAGGGGTTGTTGATGCCAACCCCGGTCTTTCAGTTGCGGCTGAACCAGGTGTAAGTGCTAAACCGTATGTCTTCGCAAATAGAGTATTAACACAACAAATCCCTGCAGTTGCTCCAACTGATTTAGTGGTTGATTTGACTTTTTATACAGATTCATCATCAACTAAATTTGATTATGGAACTCGTAGTGTAAGCACTGCATATCCTTATTTAGTAAAATATACTAATTTAAAATTAATTGCAGTTAAGCCAGGATTTTCATACAGATTTATTGGTACCAATCTTGCAAATCCTGCTACAACAAATATTATGTCGTGCACTATACCAACTAATTATGATCCTGCTGCATCATATATTATAACTGTAAAAGATTATAATGGAATTAATATAACTAGTGGCGATGCTACACATCCGTGGGTATATGATACAGATGCTGGTTATTTGACATTTTTTCATGCAGTGGGTTGGACTGAACCTAGTCAGATCCCAACTGTGAGTTTTTGGAGATACGAGGGGACTTTTGGAGTAGGTGGACCACAAGGCGTAACTGGTTATACTGGGTTTTCTGGAACAACTGGATATACTGGAAAAGATGGCTCTGCAACTAATACAGGTGCAACAGGAGCGTCAGGAATAACTGGTTATACTGGGTTTTCTGGAACAACTGGATATACTGGAATAGATGGCTCTGCAACTAATACAGGTGCAACAGGGGCATCAGGCGTGACTGGTTATACTGGTGTAAGTGGCGCCTCTGGTAGAACAGGTGCCTCAGGAACAACTGGTTATACTGGTGCCTCTGGCACAACTGGATCTTCAGGAACAACTGGTTATACGGGTGCCTCTGGCACAACTGGTGCTTCTGGCATAACTGGTGCTTCTGGCACAACTGGTGTCTCTGGCGCAACTGGATCTTCAGGAACAACTGGTTATACTGGTGCATCTGGCATAACTGGATCTTCAGGAACAACTGGTTATACTGGTGCCTCTGGCACAACTGGATCTTCAGGAACAACTGGTTATACAGGTAGTACAGGAGAAACAGGTGCAACTGGCACAACTGGTGCTTCTGGGGCATCTGGTGCAACAGGAGCCTCAGGAACAACTGGTTATACGGGCGCCTCTGGCACAACTGGTGCTTCTGGCACAACTGGATCTTCAGGAACAACTGGTTATACTGGTACCTCTGGCACAACTGGATTTTCAGGAACAACTGGTTATACGGGTGCCTCTGGCACAACTGGATTTTCAGGAACAACTGGTTATACGGGTGCCTCTGGCACAACTGGTGCTTCTGGCACAACTGGATCTTCAGGAACAACTGGTTATACTGGTACCTCTGG
>Ga0209499_1000804_pt1 | contig 22877 bp, 25 predicted proteins | sample C_130208_EF_Meta_FD_187306 | JGI IMG/M metagenome (GOLD analysis project Ga0209499, IMG submission 187306) | Freshwater microbial communities from Lake Croche, Canada to study carbon cycling - C_130208_EF_MetaG (SPAdes) (version 2) | ecosystem: Environmental > Aquatic > Freshwater > Lake... | reverse complement strand
GATGGGTTGCTTACGCGGGTCCGGAAATTTACCTTGAAGATTTGGTTTTTCATCAAGCGCACTCTATCGTGAGCCAAAGCCTCGCTGCGACCCAATCTAGTTGGGTCACCAATGGCGATGGATTTGGTGTTGCTTGGTACACACAACGCACCACACCTGGGCTGTTCAAAGATGTCCTGCCCGCATGGAACGACAGCAACCTACGCTCCCTTGCTGCCCATATTCGAACAAGACTATTTTTCGCCCATGTGCGTGCGACTACTGGCACAGCAGTTAACAGAAGCAATTGCCATCCGTTTATTTGGCAAAACTGGACCTTCATGCATAACGGCAAGATTGGTAACTGGCATAACTGCCGAAAAGATGTGGAGGATCTGATTGACCAGGTGCACTATCCATACAGAGAAGGAACCACAGACAGTGAAGCTTTATTTTTAGTGGCACTCAGCAAGGGCCTAGTTAACGACCCCATCAATGCCCTTCAAGCGACCTTACGTGATGTGACCAGCATCATGGACCGACACCATTCAGATGATCCGATGCGGATCTCTTGTGCGCTGACCAATGGCAAAGAAATGTGGGCTTTTAGATACTCCAGTGATGATCAGTCACCAAGTATGTACTTTGGCTCTCCGCATACCCGTGCCAGCGAAGAAGGCTCCAACCCCATCACAACCATTGCATCTGAACCATCAGATTCAGATGCAGGCCATTGGTTCAAAGTTGAAGAACGCAGTGGAATTCATTGGACAGAGCTTGGGTTAGCGCATTTCAAGATTACCGTTTAAGTTTTACATGAAAAATTTATGGCGACGCGAGCGGGAGTTGAACCCGCTTGGAATGGCTGAGGGCGTTTGCCTCAATCAATCTGTACCCTACCGCGCCAAATTCTTAAAAGTAAATAGTAAGAGCACTTGATGTAGGTCAGATGACAAATTTGACTGAATATTTTCTATCCGATGGCAATGCTAATGCACCCGAATTTTCATCAGAAATTCACACAAGTCCCTTACAACATGGGAATGAAATCTCAGCAAGCTTTAAAAATTGATTCTGTAGTTAAAAGTTATGGTGACGTTCGAGTTTTAGACTCAGTTAGCTTGGAAGTTCACCCCGGAGAATTTATTTCGTTAGTAGGTCCTTCAGGATGCGGTAAATCCACGCTATTAAGAATCATTGCTGGCCTAGAGGCACAGGACGTAGGTAGCGTTTCAATTGGTAACTCGTCTGTAGACGAGTTAATGCCAAAGGAACGCGACGTTGCGATGGTTTTTCAAAACTATGCACTTTACCCACACATGACTGTTCAACAGAACATCTCTCTTCCATTAGAGATGTCGCAGCTGTCTTGGATGCAAAGATTATTTTTTGTTGGTAACTTTTTTTCTAAAACCAAGCTAATCAAAGACACCATCGCAAATGACGTACTGGAAATCTGTAAAAGCTTAGGGTTGGAAAATTTGTTAAAACGTAAACCCGCACAACTGTCTGGTGGGCAGCGCCAACGGGTCGCTCTTGCTAGGGCGATGATAAGAAATCCAGCTGTATTTTTAATGGATGAACCGCTATCCAATCTTGATGCAAAACTGCGTATTCATTTACGTAACGAATTAGTTGAACTGCACAAACGATTAAAGGCCACATTTGTTTATGTCACCCATGATCAATCAGAGGCCATGACAATGTCTGATCGAATCGCTGTTATGGATAGCGGGAAAATTTTGCAAATTGGCACTCCAAATGAGCTCTATACGAGCCCGGATTCTTTGAAAGTTGCACAGTTTATTGGAACGCCACAAATTAATCTTTTTGAACTGACTGATGCAAAAGATGGAAGTCATTTTTGGGGATCTGCTACAAGCCCTCTCAATCTAAACAAAAAATCAACTGCTGCCCTAGCCTTACGGCCAGAGCATCTAATTGTCGAAGCACATCGCTTACCAACATGTGATGTTCAATCTTCTGCTGTTATCTCAAGACTTGAGGACCACGGCTCAGAAATACTTTTACATTTAGCTATAGATGGCTATGCAAACGAATTATTTATAACTCGAATACCGAATCTTGGTCACCAAGACGGCTTTAGACCTGGCGAGCGCATAAACGTCGGATTTAAATTAGATACCGCATTATTTTTTGACGCACAAGGCCGTCGTTCTGTTTGAATAAGCATGACAAAAACAAGCCTCACAACTAGACAAAGCATTTCAGGCTTGCTCTTTAGCTTGCCCAGTGGGTTATTGCTTGTAACGCTGTATGCATTGCCTATGCTTTGCTTATTTCTTCTAGCATTTACAGATTATGAAATGGGTAACGTGGTGATCAAATGGGTTGGCTTCGCTAATTTCAATCAAATCTTGAAGGACCCTGTATTTAGTCGTTCGCTTTGGAACACTTTGATTTATGTAGCGATGGTAGTGCCCATTAGTATCGTGGGTGGACTGCTAATTGCTGTATTGGTTCACGCCAGAACCAAAACGCGTTCGTTTTATGAAGTCATTTATTTTTTGCCTGTTACTTCAACTTTAATTGCGATGGCGACGGTATGGCAATTTTTGCTTCACCCTAAATTAGGACCCATCAACTCCATCTTAAAGTTGTTAGGTTTACCAGCCCAAAATTTTCTAGGGGATCCAACCTTGATGATTGCTACCTTAGCCGCCATAGGTATTTGGCAGCTAATTGGCTTCAATATGATTTTATTTTTAACGGGCTTATCTAGTATCCCCAAAGAAATTTATGAGGCTGCGGCTATCGATGGCGTGACCAATCCTGTTGATAGGTTTTTCAAAGTGACCCTGCCCATGCTTGGACCGACCACCTTGTTTGTACTGGTGACTAGTTCAATCACTGGCTTTAAGGTTTTTGATACGGTCGCCGTTCTCACGCAAGGCCGCAACCAATCCGAAGTCCTCTTATATGACATCTACTTAGAAGGATTCACTTACGCCAAGATGGGATACGCATCTGTCCTCACCTTGGTATTTTTGTTAATTATTGTTGGCTTGTCCGCATGGCAAGCCTCGCATATGGACAAAAAGGTGCACTACGCATGACGTGGCGATTTGTAAACAATATTTGTCTGAAGTTGGCTGCTCACAGCGTACTTTTTTTGGGCGGTTTATTCATGGTGCTGCCATTTATTTGGATGTTAGTGACTTCCGTTCGACCACCTCACGAAATTTTTGAAGGTTCTCTATTACCTTGGCCGCAAGAGTTTTATGGATGGGGACACTATCAGGCTGCTTTGCTCAACGTACCGTTGGTACGTTTTATGTTGAACGGCGTCCTTATTTGCTCTGTCATTTTGTTAGTGCAAATATGTGTTGCTGTGCCAGCCGCTTATGCACTTGCCAAATTACATTTCTTTGGTGACAAGGCCTTATGGATTGGAACACTCGCAGCATTGAGTATTCCCATACAAGTTACAGCATTACCTATTTACATAGGATTAGCAACAGCAGGTTTACTCAACACCTACTTCGCCATCACGCTGCCTTTCTTCTTATCGGTATTTGCTATTTTTTTACTGCGCCAAGCTTTTAAAACATTTCCCGATGAAATTATCCATGCAGCCAGGCTTGATGGTATGCATGAGTTTGAAATCATTTGGCGTATTGTGTTGCCCTCCTATAAATCGACTTTAGCTGCATTTGCAGTTTTCTCTGTAGTCGCGCATTGGAATGATTTGTATTGGCCCATGATTGTTATAAGCGAGACCCGCTTAGCCCCCCCGCCACTGGGAATGATGTTTTTTGCTAACGCAGAGTCTGGGTCAGATTACGGCGCTTTGATGGCTGGCGCCACTTTGTTAACGATGCCATTGGTTCTCGTGTTTTTGTTAGCCCGTAGACGCTTTATAGAAGGTCTAACGATGTCTGGTAAGTAATTTTTTAACCCAAGGAGTTTTTTATGAAGCTTTTCAAGCGAATAGGCCTTGCACTAGGTGCATCGGCCGCAATGTTTGCAGCATCTCAAGTGCATGCACAACAGGTCACTGTCATTGACGTTCTTTATTGCTACCCTAGTTTTGCGCGTTTTCATGAGCCACTGGCTCAAGAGTTCATGAAACTCCATCCAGAAATAAAAATTAACTTCAGAGCACCTGCTGCTAGTTACGATGAAGGCCATCAAGTCATGCTGCGAAATGCGGTGACAAATCAATTGCCCGATGTCTACTACTCTGGTTACCATTTATTTGGTGAACTTGTTCGTAAGTTGGAAGCACGTGGACAAACGGTTTCACTAGACCCTTTGTTGAAATCAGAAGCCGCTGGATTTTCCAAAACAAACTTTGCCCCTCGTCTGATCGCATTAGGTAAAGTCGACGCAAAACAATACGGCATTCCTTTTAACGCGTCTTCCCCCATCATGTACGTCAACGCTGACCTAGTTAAGAGCGCAGGCGGAGACCCCAAGCAAATGCCTACCGATTGGGATGGCGTTATTAAATTGGCGGGGAAAATCCATAGCGCTAACAAAGAAAATAACGGAATGTCTTATGACATACACGCTTGGCCTGACGATTGGTTATTCCAAGGATTGGTTTATCAACAGGGTGGTACTTTAGTCAAGCCAGGAACTAAAAAGGCTGGTTTCGATGGCACGGTTGGCCTGCGGGCGCTTCAGCTGTCGCGTCGCTTCATCACAGAAGGCGGAATGCAAATGGTTGATTGGGACCAATCGCGTCAACAATTTGGTGCCGGTAAAACTGGCATGTTCTTTTCAACACCAGCACAATTAAAACAAGTCACCGATGCAGTGGGTGGACGTTTTCAATTCACCACAGCGCGTTTCCCGCTAGATAACAAGGCAAAAGGCGGCGTTCCGACTGGCGGAAATGCTGTCATGACCTTTGCTAAAGATCCCGTCAAACAGAAGGCTTCATGGGAGTTCATTAAATTTGTAACTAGCCCTCAGGCACAAAAGATTGTTGTAGAGATGACTGGGTATTTACCTACCAACCAATTGGCAATCAGTCCTGAATATTTAGGCCCCTTTTATGATGCCAACCCTAACTTCCGCACCGCGACCACTCAGATTGATAAGTCATTGCCTTGGGCTGGTTACCCAGGTGGTCAGTCCGTTCGTATATGGCGTGCCCAGCGTGATGTAGTGGGTGCGGTCATGCGTGGTGAAAAAACACCTGAAGCGGCCTTGCCTGAACTTATTAAAGCGACTGAAGATTTAATGGAATAAATCTTTTTCCATGTACAGCCCCACACCACCTGGTGTGGGGCTTTTTTTAGGAGAACAGTATGTTGATTGCACAATTCAGCGACACCCATATCAAACCCAAGGGCCGTTTGGCCTATAACAAAGTCGATACAGCGAGCATGCTGGCAAAAGCCGTGGCCCACTTGCAGACTCTTCCCCAGAAGCCCGATTTACTGGTGATTACCGGTGATTTGGTGGATCAAGGTCATGCTGAGGAATACGGCCATCTCAATGAGATATTGGCACCCATTGAAATACCTTTGTTATTGATCCCCGGTAATCATGACGACAGAAAAGTCATGCTGGAAGCATTTTCAAATATCTTGGTAAAACCTGAAACTGACTTTTGGCACTTCAGTCACCAAGAGCCAAATTGGCCTATTCGCATCATTGGCCTCGATACAGTTAACGCTGGTCAAAGCGGTGGTCTTTTATGTCAAGAACGTTTAGATTGGTTTGCATCTGTTTTGGATAAAGACCAAGAAACGCCAACCCTTGTAATGATGCATCACCCCCCCTTTATTACGGGAATTGGGCATATGGACGATATTGGTCTTGAGGGACGAGAAGCCTTTGCAGACATAGTTCGCAGACACAGCAACATCGAACTTATTACTTGCGGCCACCTACATCGCAACATCAGAAGTTTGGTAGGTGGACGTTGCGTTATGACTGCGCACAGCACAGCTCATACAGTTCAATTTGATATAGCTAGAAACGCAGCGCCTATGTTTAATATGGAACCAGCGGGCTACTTACTGCATTGGTGGAATGGAGAACATTTAGTGACCCACCATGTCAACAGCGATACGTTTGACGGGCCCTATCCATTTTTTGAAGATTCAGGACGGCTAATCACGTAGCAATTTTTCGCATCAACTCTTCGTAATGGGAAAGAGGTGGTGTGGGTAAGCCAGCTACCTTGGCTAAGTCATCGTATCGTCTAAGTCGCGTGGCTTGACTTGCATATGGCAAATCTTCAAAAGCTTTGACTTGGCTTTCGTCAAAAATACCACCTTGCAACTCCAAACTATGTTTGGATGCGGGCGATAGTGAATCCCAGTAGCGTGGATCCACTGCGCACAAATATCGCTTGGCCTCGACATGCAGCTTGATAGGCTCCAACACTGCATCCGTAAAAACACCTCTTAAAAAAGGTAAAGCAACATACTGGTGTAAGTCATCTTTGAGCGGTGGCACAGCCTCTTGAGTCAATGCATCAGGGTTCTCTTTGATCAGGATGTGTCCTAAATCATGCAAAAGTGCCGCAACGATGGTCTCAGGTGTTTCATTGGCATTTTCTGCAAGATGCGCGCATTGCAGTGCATGCTCCAGTTGACTAACCGCCTCTTGTCCATACCAAGTGGTAGCCCTACTATTTAAAAGTTGAGAAATATCCTGCAAAGTAAGAGACATGCCTGCTCCAAATGGCTGTTATTCACAATTCAAATATTAACCATTAGATGTTTACCTGCTATGACAAAGTACTTTCTCTGACATAAAGTTCATAAATGGGTGACCAACACATGATCTAGGACAAGGAATAATATTTTGTGCTCATGCAACAATGCATGAAGCAAGCACATATTAGGGTTTAACCTAATTTGAATTAAGTACCTAGGAGGTTTTTATGCAAGCGATAAAAAAAGCCAGAAAGATCATCGAAAAAGATGTTTCCAAGCCATTTGCCAAGACTCTGTCAAAACTGATTCTTTCCCTTGAGTCTGAGGAAGACTTTCAAATCAAACAGCTCTACGACTTAGCCCCTGCTGAGTTCGATCTGGTCATAGAAATAATTAAAGAATGGCGGATCGATAGGCACTACATGGGTAAGTCTAAAACTTTTGCTGCAGCTTTTTATGGAAGCACCATAGCAGGCTAACTCGGAAAAGGATCAGCAATCAAGATGGTTGACTCAAGTTCGCCAAGCCGCTGCAACAATAAACTGCCAACGGACTCTAATGAGCCGTTGTTGATTATTTCAATGAGACTACTTCCGGGTGGAGAAATGATCGGCACCTCTCTTCTCAGTCTCTCTTCAATTAACTGATTGCTTTCACGGCCTCGGTCTATCAGACGCTTGCGGAGCAGTTCTTTGTCTGCAGTGATGTGAAGTATGGTCATTCCAGGGTAGTCACTTGCTACTGTGGGCAAGTATCCGCGTGACCCGTTCACAATGACCCACTTGAATTGGTACAAAGGTGCAATTTCTTGAAAGCGTATTCCATAACGGTGCGAATTGGCTTGCCAATGCATTGCAAACGCACCTTCTTTTAGCAATTTTTCAAATCCAAATGTGTCGATGCTTTCATGTTGCTCTGAATCGCTTTTGGTAGAAGGTGGACGATCAATCGTACGTCTCGCCCAATGCAGGAGCGATGAGGTACGCACCCGAGATTTAAGCCATGTCAGCAGAGTATCTTTGCCCGCACCAGAAGGACCAACAACGTAAATCAAGCGGGAGTTCATGGATATAACTCCAAGAGTTTTATCACTTCGAAATCTTTTCCTGCTTCTGGTTCTATCACAAGCGCAATACGATCAAATCGGCATAGGCTCAAGTGCCCAAAGTGTTGTTGGGCTGCTTGCATTAATTTTTGTTGCGTTGGTAAATCAACGGAATGCAACGATCCCGTCAGTGAGAAATGAAAATGGAATTGTTCCAATACCCACGGATAACCCCATTGCACCAACAATTCGTCTTGTTCTGGGGTTAACTTCGCCTTACGACGGCGCGCTAACTCTGCGTCATTTAGGGGAAGGGCAAAGCTTTGCAAGTCTCTGACGAACATTGCGGCAGCAGCATGGAGTGGAGCAGAAACTCCCCTAGGTCTAAGGGATAAAAAGCCTCCCGTTGTACTGACCTCTAGTTTTGGTAAATCAAATGGCTTCAGTGATTTAGCGAGTTGGTGCATTTTGAGCAGCAAATCACCAACTTCATGCTCTGGCACTAACTTGAAGGGTGCTTTCAAAGTGGCATGCCACCCGTATCTTTTGGGGTCTGAAGTAAGTGAATGAAACAATTCAGAATCGATGCCTGAGAATTGAGGTTGTGTATCTTTTCTGCCCGTGATGGCACATCGTCCAAGCCATTGCGCTCCCGCTAAGCCCCAATTTGAATCAGGTGCAGGGCAAAAATACACCGCATAGCGAAATGGAAGTTGGGCGCTGATCACAGGTCTATAGGTAGATGGATTGATTCGACATTTGACTCAGTATCAAATCGGCATGGTGAAAGACACTTTTTGTCACGAAATTTAAACATGAAGTTCTTAAAGTCGAACCAATTACTTAAGTTTTCGCTTAGGCATAGGTTGCCTTATCAATGTTGCATAAATTTGACAATACCTCACCTGAATTCATATCCATCAGAAAAGAATGGATGGCATTGTTAGCACGTGCACCCAATACCTTATTGAATGACATTGTCGGGCCGCACATTGCATCCACGCAACCTAAGTGGTTAAGACGCCCAGAAACTGGTCTCATGATGATTCAAGCTAGGGTCGGTGGATCTGGTGAGCGCTTCAATCTTGGGGAGGTCACCGTCACGCGTTGTGCATTACGTTTAGGTGAAATGGATGACGCGTCACCCGTTGGCGTTTCATATGTATTGGGGCGAGATCACAAACAAGCACAACTTGCCGCAGTAGCAGACGCTCTTTTGCAAGACGCTACGCATCATGGCGATTTAGAAGTTAAGTTGTTAGAGCCCGTCCGTCAGTTTTTGAAGCAGGAACAATCCACCCAAGATGCGCGTGCACAAACCACCAAAGTTGATTTCTTTACCGTAGCACGTGAAGCGAGTTCGGGTGAAGATGGGGAACTCTCTTGAAATCGGAAGAATTACAAAACGTAGTCGCAGGTTTCACGCACGAAGCCTTTGGAAGCCAGGCCGTATTCAGAACATCACTCAATGCACTGTCTTACCCAGGTCGTCCAATAGAAATGCCACTTGACTGTGCTTTGCCTCGTCAGGGACAAGCTGCTGCAGCGGCCTTGCTTCTTGGTCTGCTTGATTCCGACACTACAGTGTGGATGTCTCCTTCAGTCCTGCATAGTGATGCAACGCCGTGGCTTCGTTTTCATACTGGGTGCAAAGTGGTAGAGGATGTTCATGCAGCCCAATTTATATGGGTTGCTTACGGCGACTCTTTGCCACAAATATCTAACCTTATGTTAGGTAGCGACGCATATCCAGATCAGTCTGCTACGTGCATTATTGAGACGCAAGGTTTTGATAATGGTGTTGCAGATTTAGTTTTACAAGGCCCAGGTATTAATGGTGAGCGTCTATTGAATGTCATGGGATTGCCAGAAGCATTTTTAGACCAGTGGGCAAGCAATCACGGGATGTTTCCAAGAGGTGTAGACGTATTTCTTACCGATGCGACGCACATTGTGGGGTTACCGAGAACCACTAGTATTTCAAGAAAAGCGAAAGCCTGATATGTATGTAGCCGTCAAAGGCGGGGAAGCCGCCATACTCAACAGCTACAAGTTGCTTGAAGCGCAACGCCGAGGCGATCCATCTCTTCCTGAACTTACCGTCGATCAAATCCGCCAACAACTCAAACTATCTGTTGACAGAGTCATGACCGAAGGATCGGTGTACGACCCTGAGTTGGCTGCTCTTGCCATCAAGCAAGCGAGCGGCGATTTGATCGAGGCTATTTTCTTGTTACGTGCATACCGCGCAACCTTGCCGCGGTTAGGCAACACCTGCGCCATTGACACCTCTAGCATGCAACTTATGCGAAGAATATCGGCGACTTTCAAAGATTTACCAGGTGGGCAAGTGCTCGGGCCCACATACGACTACACGCAACGCTTGCTTGACTTCACCTTGCTGGCTAATGCACAAGAGGGAAACAGTCACCCACCACAACCTTCGGAAAAGCCCTCAGCGTCTTTGGAACATGAGTCTTTTCCACGTGTGATCGACCTTCTTAATCAAGAAAATTTAATCGAAACATTTGAATGTCCACTAGATGATCCATTACCCAAAGATTTAACGCGTGAACCACTGCGCTTCCCTGCAGACCGTGCCACACGCCTGCAAAATATTGCGCGCGGTGATGAAGGATTCTTATTAGCCATGGCATATTCCACCCAACGCGGGTACTCCCATAGCCACCCTTTTGTTGGTGAAGTGCGTTTAGGCGAAGTGGCCATTGAGATTGAACCCGAAGAATTAGGTTTTGCTATCTCCATTGGTGACATCGAAATTACCGAGTGTGAAATGGTTAACCAGTTTGCAGGTAGTAAAACAGAGCCTCCGAAATTCACAAGGGGCTACGGATTAGCCTTTGGCCACAGTGAGCGTAAAGCCATGGCGATGAGTTTGGTAGACCGCGCCTTGCGCGCTGAAGAATTAGGCGAGACTATTGAGTCACCCGCGCAGATGCAAGAGTTTGTTCTCTCCCACAGCGATAGCCTGGAAGCCTCTGGCTTTGTGCAGCACTTGAAGTTGCCACATTACGTGGACTTCCAGTCTGAATTGGAGCTAGTTCGCAAGATGCGCGCAAATCAACACCATTCAGATGCTAGCGATAGTCTCGATAACAAATCGCAGGGCCCATCATGAACAACTCACAAACGATGCAGGCCCCTGATACTGCCCCCGAGGTGAATTTTGCTTACCTCGATGAGCGCACCAAACGCATGATTCGCCGATCCATACTCAAAGCAGTAGCCATCCCCGGTTACCAGGTGCCCTTTGGTTCGCGTGAAATGCCTCTACCTTATGGCTGGGGAACAGGCGGAATACAAGTTACGGCCTCAGTGATTGGTCCTACTGACACACTCAAAGTGATAGACCAAGGCTCTGACGATACGGTCAATGCCGTCAATATCCGTCGCTTTTTCGAGCGCACAGCAGGTGTGCAAACTACTACGCGAACAAACGAGGCGACGCTGATACAAACCCGCCATCGTATTCCGGAGAAGCCTTTGGTGGAAGGTCAAATTATTGTTTTTCAAGTACCTGTGCCTGAACCCATGCAGCGCCTTGAGCCACGCGAAACCGAAACGCGCACCTTACACGGTTTGGCCGAATATGGGCTGATGCACGTCAAGCTGTATGAAGACATCGCACGCTTTGGTCACATTGCCACAACCTACGACTATCCCGTGTTGGTCAACCACCGTTACATCATGTCGCCCTCGCCTAACCCGAAGTTCGACAACCCCAAAATGCATATGAATCTTGCGCTGCAATTATTTGGTGCTGGTCGTGAAAAGCGCATTTATGCTGTTCCACCCTATACCGCTGTCGAAAGTTTGGCGTTTGAAGACCATCCTTTTGAAATTCAAAAATGGAATACGGTGTGTGCGCAATGTGGATCTACGGAATCCTTTTTAGATGAAATCATCACGGATGACGCGGGTGGACGCATGCATGTGTGCTCTGATTCCGACTATTGCCAAGAACGTCAGGACTTAGTCTGATATGCAAAGCGAAGACAACACACTTCCTCTTTTGCGCGTGCGCGGTGTTTACAAAAGTTTTGGCAACCGCGTCGCTTTAGCCGATGCCAGTTTTGATTTATGGCCCGGTGAAGTCATGGCGGTTGTTGGCGAATCAGGCTCTGGCAAAACTACGCTTCTCAACGCCATTGCTGCACGCAGTCGACCCGATGCGGGTCACGTGGAATATTTAAATGCGCAAGGTCAATTCCAAGACATCTACACCATGTCCGAAGCGCAACAACGGTTGCTAGCGCGGACCGACTGGGGATTCGTGCACCAAAATTCTGCTGACGGTTTACGCATGGATGTATCAGCAGGTGCCAATGTAGGTGAGCGTTTGATGGGCTTAGGGGAGCGCAATTACGGAAAACTTCGACAAATAGCCCAAGAGTGGTTATCGCGCGTAGAAATTGACCCCACGCGTATAGACGATACACCCAGAATATTTTCAGGTGGCATGCGTCAACGTCTTCAGATTGCTCGCAACTTGGTTACCAAGCCTCGCCTAGTTTTTATGGATGAACCTACATCTGGATTAGATGTATCTGTGCAAGCTAGATTATTAGATTTGTTAAGACAACTCACAAGGCAAATGCAATTAGCTGTAGTCATAGTGACGCATGATTTAGCTGTTGCAAGACTATTGGCGCATCGGATGATGGTGATGCAACGCGGCGTCGTTGTCGAGGCAGGTCTAACCGACCAGGTATTGGACGACCCCCAACATCCTTACACCCAACTCTTGGTGTCTTCGGTATTACAACCTTGAAATTGAAAGTAACCTAATGATGCTTCAATTAAAGAAGGTAACTAAGCAATTCACGCTTCACCACCAGCATGGCGTTCAACTTAACGTTCTAAACAATGTAGACATGAGCGTTGCAGCGGGTGAATGTGTTGTGCTTGATGGTCCATCTGGAATGGGCAAAAGCACACTTCTCAAACTTATCTATGCCAACTACCGAGCTACCAGTGGAGAAATTGAAGTACGCCAAGCTGACGGCAATATGCTCGAACTGACCCAAGCAGATCCGAGAGAACTCATTCGCATGCGTCGAGACTCCGTAGGCTATGTCAGTCAATTTTTAAGAGTGATACCAAGAGTCTCTGCTCTTGACGTTGTTGCAGAGCCTTTGATGGAAGATGCTTCACAAGATATTTCAGCAATTGAGGAAGCTCGTGAACTAGCGCGAATATTACTAACACGCTTGCGCATACCTGAAAGGCTATGGGAATTACCCCCCGCCACCTTTTCTGGTGGCGAGCAACAACGCATCAATATTGCCCGCAACATGATCAAACCTCGGCCTATTTTGTTGCTAGACGAACCAACCGCCTCCCTCGATGCCGCCAACACGCAAACAGTGATCGACTTGATACATGAAGCTTTGGCCCGCGGTGCGGCCTTGGCAGGAATTTTTCACGATGCCCATGTGGGTAAAGCGGTTGCCACCCGCCATATTGATGTCACGCAATTTAGGAGCGCCCAATGAGCCCCACAGTTTTTAAAAATGCACGGTTGGTCTTAGCCGATGAAGTAGTGGATGGAAGCGTTTGCATTCAAGACGGAAAAATTCAATCTGTTGACCATGGCAAAGCTAGCCATACAGGTGGCTGGGACATGCAGGGCGATTATTTGATGCCTGGTTTTGTCGAAATTCATACCGACAACTTTGAACGCCATTTGATGCCTCGCCCCAAAGTGCAATGGGCAGAAATGCCCGCCTTGCTTGCGCATGACGCTGAAATTGCAGCGGCGGGTATCACCACCGTGTTTGATGCTCTTGGTGTTGGCGATGGTGACCCTGACAGCTTGAGGGGCAGCACATGGGACGCAGTACTCGAAACTCTAGAAACATGTAGCCAGAAAGACCTGTTACGTGCTGACCACCATATCCACGTGCGCTGCGAATTGCCAGCACCCAACACGATTGACTTGTTCGAGCCTTTTAAAGGCCATCCACGTTTGTCTTTGATTTCTTTGATGGACCACACGCCCGGGCAACGCCAATGGGAAAACATCGAGGTGGCGCGTATTTATTACACGGGTAAAAAAGGTTGGTCCGATGAGAAGTTCGATAGGCAAATCCAGTTGGCCGAAGAACTACAAGCTCGTTATGCACAGCCACACCGCCAATTTTTTGTCGACTACTGCAAAACCCACGGCATTGCCTTGGCCAGCCATGACGACACTACGCCCGCACACGTTACGCAAGCGCATAACGAGGGAGCCAAAGTGTCTGAATTTCCTACGACCTTGCTAGCTGCTCAAACTGCACATACGCACGGCATGCTCACTGTAATGGGCGGGCCCAATGTAGTGCGTGGGGGCTCGCATTCGGGCAATGTCTCTGCGTCTGATTTAGCGCGTCACGGGTTGTTAGACATTCTTTCATCAGACTACGTTCCAGGCAGTTTGCTCAGCGCAGTGGTTCGCTTGGTAGACGACGAAATTTTGGACTTACCCCATGCGGTTTCCACGGTAAGTCACCATGCAGCAAAAGCAACGGGGTTGCATGACCGCGGACAAATGGCCGTGGGTCTGCGGGCAGATTTAATTCAGGTTAGGTTGGTTGATTTACCAAATGGTAAACGCCATGGAGTCGTAAAGTCGGTATGGCGTGAGGGCATACGCGTTTTGTAATTTGAAAAAATAGCGTTTCATACATTCGTCATATATGGGTTGAACAATGGTCTTTTTTATGTAAGACCCTTACATGCTTTGTATTCAAAATCTGACCAAAACATTTGGTAACCAACACGCCGTTAATGGTGTAAACCTGACTATCCCTAAGGGGAGTTTTGTTGGAATTATTGGCCGCTCAGGGGCGGGTAAATCCACACTCTTGCGCATGATCAATCGCCTAGAGACACCGAGTTGCGGAGAAATTATTTACGGCAACAAAGAAGTTTCTTCCCTTGAAGGTTCGGAACTTTATGCTTGGCGTCGCTCTTGCGCCATGGTGTTTCAACAATTTAACTTGGCCAATCGCCTAGATGTATTGACCAACGTGTTGATGGGCCGCTTAAACACCATGTCAACACTTCGATCTACCCTGCAGTGGTGGACTGAAGAAGACAAATTGCTCGCTTTAAAAACCTTGCAGCAATTTGGTATGGCAGATTTTGCTTCGAAGCGCTGTGGCCAATTGTCTGGTGGACAGCAGCAACGTGTGGCTATTTGCCGTGCCTTGGTGCAAAACCCACAGATTATTTTGGCGGATGAGCCCATTGCGTCTCTCGATCCCAAAAACAGCACGGATGTGATGGACGCGCTCAAAAGTATTAACCAAGAATTAGGTATCACCATTTTGGTGAATTTACATTCTTTGGATATCGCCAAAAAATATTGTGATCGGTTAGTAGGTTTAAAAGCTGGACAAGTAGTTTTTGATGGTTTACCTAACCAGCTTACCGACCATTTTTCTCAGCAGCTCTACGGCATGGAGGCTAGCGAATCTAGTGATGCCTCCAATCTGCAAACAGTGCATGAAAACCAATTTTTAATTGCTTAATTTTTTCTAAAGGAGTTACCTATGTTGAAACGTCGTCACCTTATCGCCCTCGCTGCATTAGCAACTGTGGGAACCGTATCGCAAGCCCAAGAATGGAAATCCAAGTATCCCGAATTGGTTATGGCAGTGATTCCCGCGGAAAACGCAGCACTCACGACTGAACGCTACACCCCATTTGTTGAATATTTAACAAAAGAGTTGGGCGTCAAGGTCACTTTGAGAATCGTTGCAGATTACGCAGCAGTGATTGAAGGCCAACGCTCTGAGCAAGTCCATATAGGCTATTACGGACCAGCGTCCTACGCAAGAGCTTATGTGACCGGCGTAAAGACCACACCATTTGCCATTGAAGTTAGTAAAGGTGGCATCAAGGGCTACCACTCTGTTTTCTATGTGAAAGCCGATTCGCCTTACAAGAAGATTGAAGACCTCAAAGGAAAAAACCTAGGCCTCGTTGATCCCAACTCCACATCTGGCAACAATGTTCCACGCATGGCTTTGAACAATATGCGTATCAAGCCAGAAGAATTTTTCAGTAAGGTTGTCTACACAGGTAGCCACACCAACGCTGTTATGGCACTCCAACAAGGCACCGTAGATGTGGCTGCCAATGCTTGGTATAGCGACAATGATTCAGAGCTACAAAGAGCGGCTGACAAAGGAATGTTGAAGAAAAGCGATTTCCGTATCATTTACAAGTCTGATTTGATTGTGAATTCGCCTGTCGCTTACCTCAATAGCCTGCCAGAAGATTTAAAAGCAAGCATTCGCAAGGCGTTTTTTGATGCGCCAAGAATTAATAAAGCTGCCTTTGAAAAACTCTCTGATGGCAAGAACGAACCGTTTCAACCTGTCACCCACAAAGAGTATGAGCCTATTGTGGATTTGATTAAATTTATTGATTCATTACGTAAACAATAACTTTTGGCGAATTTAACGTCCCAAGCACCGTTGCAAGACCTGCACGATGCTTACCTAGCAGATACACGTCGAAACAATCTTCGGTGGCTTGGGATTTGTTTTGTTTTTTTATTGTTGGTATTTTTATTTTCTTGGATTGCGGAAGTTTCCCCGCTGAAGTTTTGGAAAAATATTGGTAACTTCAATAGCTACATCGATAGGATTCTTCACCTAGATAATGGTGATTGGGTGGTGGCGCATCCAGCCGAATGGTTTTGGGGATTCAAAAAATGGTTTTTACTGATGCTAGAAACTATTTTGATGGCCTATGTTGGCACTTTTTTTGGTTGCCTGGGCGCTTTGTTATTGTGTTTTTTAGCCAGTCAAAACATCACGAAGTCTAAGACGGTTGTTTTTATTTGTAGAAGATTTTTAGAATTCTCGCGCACAGTTCCCGAGCTGGTTTTTGCGCTCATTTTTGTTTTTGCTTTTAGTCTCGGGCCACTACCAGGGGTTTTGGCCATCACCATTCATTCAACAGGTGCGCTGGGGAAATTATTTGCTGAGGTCGTTGAAAATATCGATATGAAACCCGTTGTTGGAATAGTCTCCTGCGGAGGCAACTGGTGGCAAAAAATACGTTTTGGCGTTATTCCGCAGGTCCTACCTAATTTTGCAAGTTATACCCTCTTGCGCTTCGAAATTAATGTCAGAGGCGCGGCTGTTATGGGTTTTGTTGGGGCTGGTGGCATTGGCGAAACCTTGATGACCTCTATTCGCAGGTTCTATTACAGCGATGTCAGTGCTCTTCTTGTAATGATTGTTGTCACCGTCATGCTGATCGATGTTGCTACTGAAAAACTACGTCACACCATGATGGACAGGGAGTCCTCCATATGACTTCATTGAACCTTAAAGCCCAAGACGCTAGCGTGCGCGATCAATTTCCTCAGTACTTTGCGACCTTTTCTATTGCACGCATAAAGACTGCGCTTGTGTTGTTGGCGTTACTTATCTTGTTGGTGATCGGCATAGAGCAGCTTGAGCTGAAATGGGATCGTATTTTTACTGGCTTTCTACGCTTAGGGGACATCGTGGTTTTGATGCTTCCGCCGGATCCCGGGTGGGGGACTTTGTTTAACTCCTATTTAGCCGCGATGCTTGAGACGATTTCTATCGCTTTTGTGGGTACTTTTGTGGCGGCCATCATTGCCATCCCGTTGTCTTTGCTAGCAGCACGCAACACTACTTTGAACAGGTTGATGCAATTCTTAGCACGCCGCACATTTGACACTTTGCGTGGCGTCGATATTTTGATATGGGCACTTATTTGGATCAATGTGGTGGGGCTTGGGCCCTTTGCAGGTGCTTTGGCAATCATCTGCGTCGATGTCGGATCATTTGGCAAATTATTTTCAGAAGCCTTAGAGGCTGTGGACAAAAATCCTACTGAGGGCATTCAATCTTCTGGCGGTAATCGATTGCAACAGATTCAGTTTGGTGTCATTCCACAAGTATTGCCAGTATTTTTCAGCCAGATTTTGTACTTTTTCGAATCTAATACACGTAGCGCCACCATCATTGGTATTGTGGGTGCTGGTGGCGTTGGTTTTATTTTGTCAGAGCAAATCCGTTCACTTGAATTTCAACAATTATCTTTTGTAATTTTATTGATCTTGATTACTGTCTCGCTTATTGATTTGCTCAGCGCCCGACTTCGTCACGCGCTTATCCAACCGCACTGATAACTCAAGTTTTTTTGCATCAAGAGATCGCATGGGATGATTTGCAATGTTTTGCAAACAAGAATTGGGCTCCATCTTGTCCCGCTGTGACTTGGTAATGTGTGTTTGCTGGCACAAAGAATTGGTCACCAACGCCATTGATGATTAAGCAATCTTGAAATTGAAATAAAAGCTCACCGTTGAGAACTACGCCGATGACGGCATGCGTTGCTAACAAGACATCGGTGGTTTGATAGGGCTTGAACTCCTGGAAGATTCCTTTAGAAAATCCCCTCTGGAAAAGCGTTTCACCGAATTCTCTAGCCATCGCTTCTACTGAAGTAACTGACGTGTCCATTGGCAACCTCCTTTTGGGATATGCAACTTTTACGAATTCAGAAATCAAGTGTTTACCCAAATGTATTAGCCACCCATACATTTGAATCAATAGGTAGTTTGTATAAGTTTTTTATGACATATTCATGAATCTTCAACGCTTTTTAAAAGCCTTTTCAGCGTCAGGACTGTCATTGTGTATACGCATGCCCCTTTGCGTCAGTTTGCGTCATCAAGAACAACCTTTGTAAACCTACTATGGGTAAACCTATTCTGAAAGGTTTTTTTATGAAGTCCTCACACCAATATCTCAGCCCAAAGTCAGATGCTTATGAGAAAGCCCTAGATGGAATTGATCTCTGTTTAAAGCAAACCAGTTCATTAGAAGAAATTCCTCACGACCTCTATCAGAAGTTACAACAAGGTCAAAAGCAAAACTCTAAATTTGCCACCACTGGACTTTGGAGAAAAAAAAGAGACATCAGGTCAGTCAAGACAAGCATCTAAAGTAGATCTGCGTTAATTCAAAAAGTAAGTTTTTTTTCGACTACATTTTTAATTGAAAAAATGTGTGAAAATAATCTCGTGTTTGGGTTTTTAGCTCAGTTGGTAGAGCAGAGAACTCTTAATCCTTTGGTCGCGTGTTCGATCCGCGCAGAGTCCACCAAGAATTTATTTCTCTATAAATCGTTAATTTTCTTACAAGAGGACTCCCATGAGAGCCATCAAAAAAGCTGAAAAAATAATTGAAAAAGATATCACCACGCCTTTTGCCAAAATCCTCACGCACTTGATTCTCTCTCTGGAGTCAAACGATGATTTTCATATCAAAGACTTATACGAACTGCCCCCTGAAGAATTTGATCTCGCCATCGACGTATTGAAAGAATGGCGTATTGACAGGCACTATATGGGTAAATCCAAAACTTTTGCTGCGGCTTACTACGCCAGCACATTGACAAATTAATCATGTATTTGGCCTCCTTTTAATGCTAAGAGGCTTCTATAACTTGGCATTCGAATGTCCCTAAAACAGTTGGTCGGCATCTTAAATAAGCAAAAGTTGATTGGAAGCATGGTTCAAAATCAAAATATGCAAAAGCATGAAGTGATTGAATCACTGGTTCAAAAACAACATAGCGTAGAACTTCAAAATTACATTGCAACGCAAAGCACAACCGAGCTAGGTGGGCACCTTGATGCGTTACCTCTGGCAGATGCTTTAAAACTTTGGATGAGAATTCCAAAGGAAAGAGAAAATGATCTGCTTTGGGAGTTGAGCGACAAAAGGCGCTTTGAGTTAGCGGGTGACCGTCAACCAGATTTTCAAAATAGCAAAATCAATGTTTACGAGTTGCAAGAAGGTCGTCTTCGAAATATTCCCATCCTGGGCAGAAACGATTTGGAAGGCGCTAAACCTGTATGGATTGACTTGATCAATCCAACAAAAGCTGAGCGCATGTTCGTAGGCTCACATTTTGGAGTCGAGCTGCCTGATCCACTAGAAGCAACCAATCTTGAGGTCAGCGCACGTTTTCAAGTTGAAGAAAACGATGATATCCATCTGCATTCAAATTTCTTACATGATCAAGATGGCAACTCTAAAAGCGTACCGGTTGCTTTTATCTTGCACAAGGGTATGTTGTTTTCAATCCGTAATGAAGAGCTGCCAGTTTTTAGATTACAAAGACGTCGTGCCCTTGCTCAACCTGGATACGTATCAGACTCCATTGATTTGCTTTTAGATTTGTATGGTGCCGACGTTGAGGTATCTGCGGACACGCTAGAAAATATTTATGTCAAGCTTGGTGTTGTTGGACGCCATGTATTAAGCGAAGCAATTACCGACCAAGAAGCTGCCAGCATTCTTGCGGATATTGCTGAAGAAGAAGACCAAAACGGACGCATTCGTAGCAATATTTTGGATACGCAACGCGCTCTGAGTTTTTTGATGCGCGGCCGTCTTTTAACCACAGATCAGATTTCTGATTCCAAGCAAATTTTGCGCAATATTGAGTCTCTCAACAGCCACACTGCTTTTTTATTTGACAAGATCAACTTCTTGATGGACGCCACGATTGGTTTCATCAATATCAACCAGAACAAGCGCGTGAACCAACTGACGGTATTTAGCGTTGTCTTTATGCCCATCAATATCTTGGCTGGAATTGGTGGCATGTCTGAGTTTTCAATGATGACCGAAGGCACGCCTTGGCCTATTGCCTACGGTTCATTTCTTCTGGGATCCGCCTTGGTGGGTGCTCTCACCTATGTGTCCTTGAAACACATTGAAAGATTACGCTTAAAAAAACCAATGAAAAAAGCTAGCTAGTGAACTGATTTCTCGGTGGTGCAAACGCCATACAAAACGTCTTCCGTCTTTTTCACAATGGATTCCCAACTGAATTGAAGCGCTTTCTCTCTGGCACCAAGCGCACAGATTGAGCGCATATTTGAATCTTGGCCCAGTTGGATAGAGGCATCCATAAAGCCTGCTTCATCGTTGGAATTTGCCAATAGCCCATTTAAGCCAGATTCAATAATTTCGCCAGCTGCAGCATGGTTGAAAGCAACAATCGGTAAACCACTGGCCATGGCCTCAATCGTTACATTGCCAAAAGTTTCAGTCAAACTGGCAAACATAAACATATCGGCGCTAGCGTAGTGTGTAGCTAAATCTTCGCCGGTTCTAAATCCAGCAAATATGACATCAGGTGCATCCAATTTAAGCTGCTCCAGCATAGGACCATCGCCAACAAATACCAATTTAGAGTCAGGTTGCTTGAGCTTGAGCGCATGGAAAGCGCGTATGACCAAGTGGAGGTTCTTCTCTGCAGCCAAGCGTGAAACACATATCGCTACGGTGGTGGCTTTTGTAGCACCCCATGCGGCTCGCAAGGCATTGGAACGCTTCATGGGTGAGAACACATGTGTGTCTACCCCGCGCTGAACCACGTGTAATTTCTCGAAGCCTGCGCTTAGCAACTCGTTGCGCAGTTGGCTGGTGGGCACCATGGTGCTGTTTGCGGCGTTATGAAATCTGCGCAAATAACCCATGATGATTCCACCCAACCAACCCACGCCGTAATGTTCGCTATAGGTGTGGAAATTGGTTCTAAAGTCGGTACTCACTGGGATGTTGAGGCTTTGCGCCGCCTTCAATGCTGACCATCCTAAGGGGCCTTCAGTGGCGATATGCACTACATCCGGCCTCGCTTCTGTCCAAAGCCGAGTTAAGACCTTTTTGGCGGGCAAGCCCATACGCAACTGTTTATAGAAAGGAATGGGGAATCCTTGAACCAAGTATTCGCTAAAGTTATCTTTGTTTTTCGGAAAATCATGCAATGCATGGCGAGGACGCACTAAGCAGACTGTGTGACCGTTCGATGTCAGCGCTTGCACAATTTTTGAAAGCGTATGCGCCACACCATTGATGTCAGGTGGATAGGTTTCCGTTACAACAGCAATATGCAAGGGAGTTTTAGTATTTATTGCAGGATACAAATGGCGGATTTCTAGAGCGTTCATATTCAATACTATGACCTGTGATTGCAACAGTTTGATGAAATAAATATGACTTTTTAAAGATGAGGTGTCATCAAATTTTCATCTTGATTGCGCATAGTTCGGCATGCACTTGAAGTGCCGACAAAACTTTGTCAGCACACAAGTCTTACCAACACTTGCCAGAGGAGATCCACATGCAAGATTTTTTCGAAACTCTCAGAATCCAACGCTGGGATGACCACCGTTATTACCACCACAGCCGTATCAACCAGTCTCTCCATTTGATCAGCGCGATTTCATTTTTGGTCTCGTATGTCTATTTATTCATCGACCCCGTAATGGCTGGCTTGATTGCTTGGCTGGTTTCCATGACTACGCGCCAAATTGGTCACTTCTTTTTTGAACCCAAAGGGTTTGATGAAGTCAACCAAGCTACGCATGAGCACAAAGAAGAGATCAAAGTAGGCTACAACTTACAACGCAAAGTTGTGTTGCTCACAGTCTGTGGTTTGATTCCCGTTACCGCTTACTTCATGCCACAGTACCTAACATGGGCTGTTCCTGAAGCTTATGAAGACACACCAATTCGTATGACAGGTATTGCTTGGTTATTTTTAGGTATTGCAGGTTTGGTTTTTCGTGTCATGCAACTCTGGGCTAAGGAAAACCTCCAAGCCGGTTTGGCTTGGGCTTTCAAAATCATCACTGACCCATTCCACGACATCAAGTTGTATTACAAATCGTTTTACTACGTAATGCGTGGTGAGTTAATCGATCCTATGGTGCACGTGAAAAGCCACTAAATTTAAGTGAGCTTTTCTCTCAGCACTTCTTTCAAAATTGCACGTCTGACTTTTTGATTGGTTTGACCTTCAGGCACCCACCACCACTGGTCTTTTTCCATGTGGTGGGCAGCTTGAACAAATTGCTCTACGAATGATTGGAAGTCGGCTTGCGTGAAATTCAAACTAAATATCATGCGGCCCGTTCCTATCCAGCTCAGAGCAATGCCTTGGTCACGCAAATAATATTGAAGCAACCAGTTATACCGACTTGGCTTTTGGTACAAGACCGTCCAAACCGTGGACATTCCTGCCATTCGGACTGGCAGTTTTTCATCAGCCAGTCGTTGGTTCATTTCAATGAGTCTTCTTTCCCAAGTAGCGTCCAAGTTGTCATACAAACTTTGCACCGCTGGCGTCTCGAG
>Ga0209499_1000803_pt1 | contig 22883 bp, 19 predicted proteins | sample C_130208_EF_Meta_FD_187306 | JGI IMG/M metagenome (GOLD analysis project Ga0209499, IMG submission 187306) | Freshwater microbial communities from Lake Croche, Canada to study carbon cycling - C_130208_EF_MetaG (SPAdes) (version 2) | ecosystem: Environmental > Aquatic > Freshwater > Lake... | reverse complement strand
AATGATCGGGGCAATGTAGGCCCCCTTGACGCGAAGCTCGCCAACCGTGCCGGTGATGGCAAAGCCTTCCCGAACCTTCAGGCCAGCGGCCTTGGCCGCCTCGACCAGAGGCCCGCGTGGATAGGGCCGCGCATCGACGATCGCTGCGATCTCGACGCCCGCCCGGTGCATGTCCAAAGCGGCGCGATAGGCCTCATCATGGCCCGTGGCCACCACCACCCGCTTGCCGGGTTTGACGCCATAGCGGTTCAGATAGATGCGGGCCGCGTCGGCCAAGAGAACACCGGGACGATCATTGTCTGGGAAGACCAGCGGCCGCTCAATGGCACCGGCGGCCAGTACGACCTCGCGGGCGCGAACCTGCCACAGACGCTCACGCGGGGCACCGGCAGCCGGATGGGCCTGATGCTCGCTCAAACGCTCGGTAATGCCGATCATATTGTGCGCGAAATAGCCAAAGGCGTTAGCGCGGCAGATCATCGTGACCTTGGGATTGGCCGCCAAGGTTGCCAGAGTCTCGGCCAGCCAAACCTGCGCGGGCTTGCCATCGATCCGCGCGTCGGTCGCGGCCAAGAGCGAGCCACCGAACTGGGCCTGCTCGTCCACAAGCATCACCCGGCCACCGCTTTTCGACGCGGCAAGGGCGGCGGCCAGACCCGCAGGACCGGCCCCAATGACCAGCACTTCGCAGTGCGCGAAACGGTTCAGATAGCGGTCCGGGTCAGCCTCGGTCGGAGCGTTGCCCAAACCTGCGGCAGCGCGGATGGCGGGCTCATAGAGATGGTCCCACGCTTTGCGCGGCCACATGAAGGTCTTGTAGTAGAACCCCGCCGGAATGAAGGGCGACAACAGGCTCGTCACCGCGCCCATGTCAAAGTTCAGGCTGGGCCAGCGGTTCTGGCTCTGGGCAATGAGGCCGTCATAGAGCTCGACCTGGGTGGCGCGCAGATTGGGCGTGAAGCGGGCCTTGTCGCGGCGCACCGAGACTAGCGCATTGGGCTCTTCGGAGCCTGCACCCAAGACCCCGCGCGGGCGGTGATATTTGAACGAGCGACCCATCAGGTGCACGCCATTGGCCAAGAGGGCCGAGGCCAGAGTGTCACCCTCTACGCCCTGATAGCTGCGGCCATCAAAGGTGAATGTCAGGCTCTTGCGGCGGTCGATCTGACCCCCCGTTGCGATACGGAACGCGGCACTCATGCGGCAGGCCCCTTCAGGTCAGGACGGGCTTCACCGGTCTTGTAGGTCACAACAAACTGGTCCGTGGTGGTGTCACGCAGGGCGTTGAAGAACCGCGCGCAGCCATGCAGGTGACGCCAACGCTCGGCATGCAGACCCTTGGGATTGGCACGCATATAGAGATATTCGGTCCATTCGTCGGCATTCAGGGCTTCGGGCTGGGTGGGACGCGCAATGTGGGCTTCGCCGCCGTGGACGAATTCCAACTCTGGACGGGGGCCGCAATGGGGACAGGTGATCAGGAGCATCTTGGCCTCAGTGGGCTACGGCGGCGGCGGCGGCTTCGTCGATCAGATGACCGTCGCGGAAGCGTTCGATGGTGAAGGGCGCATTGATCGGATGGGGCTCATCCTTGGCGATGGTCCAGGCCAGGGTATGGGCCGCGCCGGGCGTGGCCTTAAAGCCGCCCGTTCCCCAACCACAGTTTACATAGAGCCCCGGCACCGGGGTCTTGGCGACGATGGGCGAGCGGTCGGGCGTCACATCGACAATGCCGCCCCAGTTGCGCAGCATCCTCATGCGGCGGAAGGCCGGGAACAGCTCGCAAATGGCCTCCAGCGTGTGCTGCGAAATATGCAGACCGCCGCGCTGGGTATAGGAGGTATAGATGTCAGTGCCCGCGCCAATGACCAACTCGCCCTTGTCGGACTGGCTGATATAGGCGTGGATGGTATTGCTCATGACCACGCAGGGGAAGACCGGCTTGATCGGCTCAGATACTAGGGCTTGCAGGGGATAGCTTTCCAGCGGCAGACGAACGCCCGCCATGCCCAGAACGACGCTGGTATGGCCCGCTGCCGAGACGCCAATCTTGGGCGTGCAGATCAGGCCCTTGGTGGTCTCGACCGCCTCGACCGCGCCTGCGGCATTGCGCCGAATGCCGGTCACTTCGCAGTTCTCGATAATATCGACGCCCAGATCGTCGGCTGCGCGGGCATAGCCCCAAGCCACCGCATCGTGCCGCGCCGTTCCGCCGCGCCGTTGCAGCGCCGCGCCCAAGACCGGATAGCGCATATTGTCGGAGATGTTCAGCGGCGGGCAGTAGGCCTTGGCCTCTTCGGGCGACAGCCACTCATTATCGACGCCGTTGGCCCGGTTGGCATGGACGTGGCGCTTGAACACCTGAACGTCGTGCACCGTATGGGCCAGCATCATGACCCCGCGCTGCGAGAACATGACATTGTAGTTCAGCTCTTGCGACAGGCCTTCCCACAGCTTGACCGAATGGTCGTAAAGACCCGCGCTCTCATCAAACAGATAGTTGGACCGGATGATGGTGGTGTTGCGGCCCGTATTGCCGCCGCCCAGCCAGCCCTTTTCGAGCACGGCGATATTTCGCATGCCGTGCTGCTTGGCCAAGTAGTAGGCCGCGCCGAGGCCGTGACCACCGCCGCCTATAATGACCGCATCATAGGCCGCTTTGGGTTCAGGCGAACGCCATTGGGGCTTCCACCCGGCCTGGCCATTGAGGCCTTGCTTGAAGAGCTCGAAGGCTGAAAACTTCTGCATGAACTTTGCCTGTCATTTGAAGCGGCGACCATGGGCTCTAGCCCTCGAAAGGGCCATCATACAGGCGGCGGCACACTTGAAGAATAACGACATGACTGTCGCATTTAATCAAGAAAACAGGCAAGGCGTCGCCATGCCGCAGGATGTCGTCTTTCTTATTTCCCGGCGTCGCTTATAGAAAAGTGATTGTCTCAAGCGCTGGGCTAAGGTCCCGCATTGAACTTCCAGCATCCAAAGGCGCGAATCCATGTCTGAGGCCAACAAACAAGCCTCCCTCGCCCAGTTGGTCGCCCGCCGTAAGGCTGGCCACAGTCTGGAAGCCGATCTCTATACCCGGCCCGACATTTTTCAGACCGATATTGACCTGATCTTTGGCCGTCACTGGATCTATGTCGGCGTTGAGCCCGATGTGCCAGAGCCGGGCGACGTGTTCGTGGTCGATATTGGCAAGACCTCGGTTCTGATCGTGCGCGATGACGACCTGCAGATCCGCGCCTTTCACAATGTCTGCCGTCACCGGGGCGCGCGGCTGGTCGCGGGACCGCATGAACAGGTCGGCAATCTGGTCTGTCGCTATCACGCTTGGACCTATTCGCTCGAAGGCGACCTGATCTTTGCCGACCATATGGGCGAGGATTTTGACAAGTCCTGCCGCGGCCTAAAGCCCGTTCACCTGCGCTCAGTGGCGGGCCTGTTGTTCATCTGCCTCGCCAATGAGGCCCCCACCGATATTGAGGACATGGCCGCCGCCATGACCCCCTATCTGATCCAACACGACATCCCCAACACCAAAATCGCCCATTCCGTTGACCTGATCGAGCATGGCAACTGGAAGGTGACAATGGAAAATAACCGCGAGTGCTATCACTGCGGGGCCAACCATCCTGAACTGACCATTCCGCTGTTCGCCTACGGCTTTGGTTTCTCGCCCAAGACCTTGGATGAGGACGAGTTGGAGCAGGCCAAGCGCTATGAGGATCTGGTCAAGGACGCCCATGCCCGGTGGGAGGCTTCGGGCCTGCCCTCGCGCGAGATCGACCATCTGGCCGACCGGGTTACCGGTTTCCGCACCGAGCGCCTGCCCATCGACCAGTCCGGTCAGAGCCAGACCATGGACACCAAGGTCGCCTGCAAAAAGCTGCTCGGCACCCTGACCGATCCGGCCTTGGGCGGCCTGTCCTTCTGGACCCAGCCCAACAGCTGGCACCATTTCATGAGCGACCATATTGTCACCTTCTCGGTGATCCCGGTCAGCCCGACTGAGACGATGCTGCGCACCCGCTGGCTGGTCCACAAGGATGCGGTCGAGGGCGTCGACTACGACAAGACCACCCTGACCGAGGTCTGGATCGCGACCAACAAACAAGACGCCCATCTGGTCGAGGTCACCCAATCGGGACTGGTCAGTCCCGCCTACGAGCCCGGACCCTACTCGCCCTATACCGAAGGCTTGGTCGAAAAGTTCTGTCAATGGTACATGGGCCGCCTGTCCGTCCATCTTGAGACTGTTGCATGACCTTGACGACGAGCGCGCCTGCGCCGCTTTGGAATTCTGACGAGGACGAGACGCTGGTCTGCTGCGCCGTGCGGCCCGAGACCCACGACGTCAAGACCTTCATCTTCCAAGGCGCAGAGCCGCGCCGTTTTGCCTATGAGCCCGGTCAGTTCATGACCTTCTCGCTGACCATCGGCGGTGAAGAGATCCACCGCTGCTATACCCTGTCGTCGTCGCCCACGCGGCCGGACCGGGTGTCGATCACGGTCAAGCGCATTGGCGAGGGGCCAGTATCGTCCTGGCTACACGAGAACCTCGCCCCCGGCACCTCGATCAAGGCCTTGGGGCCGATGGGTGACTTTTTCTGTTCGGCCAAGACCGGCGGCAAATATCTGTTCCTGTCGGCGGGCAGCGGCATCACGCCCCTAATGTCTATGACCCGCAGCCATCACGATCTGGCAAGCTGTGCCGACATCGCCTTCGTCCATAGCGCTCGCTCGCCCGCCGACCTGATCTTTCGCGATGAGTTGGACCTGATGGCCAAGACCGCGCCGGGCTTGACGGTCACGGCCATCTGCGAGGCTGATAGTGACGACGAGGTCTGGACCGGTCATCGGGGGCGCATCGATCTGGCCAAGCTCGAAGCCATCGTCCCCGATTTTCGCGAGCGCGAGGTCTATATCTGCGGCCCAGCCCCCTATATGGCGGCGGTCAAGACGATGCTGGAGGCCAGCGGCTTTGACATGGCCCGCTATCACTCCGAAAGTTTCGACTTTGCCGAACTGAGCGCCGATCAGGCTGAACCAGAGGCCGCCGCGTCCAGCCAAGGCTTCAAGGTCGAGTTCAAGCTCTCGCGCCGAACCATCGAGGTCGCGCCCGACCGGTTCATCCTCGCCGCCGCCAAGGCCGAGGGCATGCGTCTGCCCTCGTCCTGCACCAAGGGCATGTGCGGCACCTGCAAGTGTAAGCTGGTCTCTGGCACCGTCGATATGACCCCCGCAGGCGGTATTCGCCAACGCGAAATCGATCAGGGCATGATCCTGATCTGCTGCTCCAAACCGACCAGCGATCTGGTTCTGGAACGTTAGGGCCTCAAAGACCCCCTACCCCGGCTTCGTCGGTACTTCCCCCAGAGGGGGAAGATCTAGGGACGGTAAATCTTCCCCCTTCTGGGGGAAGTGGCGCGTAGCGCCCAAGGGGGTCTTGTTTACCCCCACCCCTCGCCCCCGCATGCGGGAATAGGCAAGAGCTTAGTTGGAGCTATCCCCCTCACCCAACCCTCTCCCCCAAGGGGGCGAGGGCATTTTCGTTCTTAGCCCTCTCCCTGTGGGAAAGGGTTGGGTGAGGGCCTTGTTTTCTGACCTTCTAGGAGCCGAGACGCCCCTAATCCTGCGTCGCGCAGCCCGAATGGACGTCACAGGCCAGCTTCACCAGACCCAGGGCAGCCGCTGCCCCCGTCCCTGCGCCTTGCGATAGACCTAGATCTAACAGCGGGACCTTACCGATCTTCTCGAGTAACAGACGGTGGCCCGGTTCTGCGCTGACATGGCCTGCCATACAGTGGTCAAGCGCCGTCGGGTCCATGGCATGCAAAACCGCAGCCGCAGCACCGACCCCATAGCCATCGAGCAAGACCGGCACCTTCTGGACGCGCGCCGCAAGGATCGCCCCAGCCACAGCCGCAATTTCCCGACCTCCGACCTGGCGCAAGATTTCGAGCGGGCTGTCCGCCCCCTCGGCCTTGGCGCGGGCGACGATGGCGGCGACGGTCTGAACCTTCAGGGCCAAGGCGGCATCATCAATGCCCCCGCCCAGACCGGTCCAGTCTTGCGCCTCGCCGCCATAGAGGCCATGGGCGATGGCGGCGGCGGCAGTACTGTTGCCCGCACCAACCTCACCCAAGATCAGCAGGTCGGGCTGTTTGGCCAGAGCCTCCATGCCAAAGGCCATGGTCGCGGCACATTCGCGCGCACTCATCGCCGCCTTTTCGACCGTGTCCGCCACGGGCCGATCAACGGCCAGATCAAACACCTCTAGGCCCGCGCCATGGAACGAAGCCATCTGGCTGATGGGCGCGCCGCCAGCCGCGATCATTTCAAGCGATTGGCGGTTATAGGACGGACGAAAGGCCGAAACGCCTCGGGCTGCCACGCCATGGGCTCCAGCATAGAGGGCAATGACGGGCCGCATGACGGTGGGCGGCGTCACACCGCGCCAAGCTGCAAGCCAGTCGATAATCTCTTCCAAGCGGCCCAGACTGCCGACCGGTTTGACCAGCCGCCCCTCTCGCTCAGCCGCGCGGTCACGGGCGTCAAGGTTGGGGCCGGGCAGGTCGGCCATCAGGGCGGCGATGTCATCAAAAGGGCTGGTGCTCATTCCTTGCCCATAGCCTCCCGCCGCCGCCCTGCCTAGGGGTCAGTGTCACGAGAGCCCCCAGAGACCGCCTTGATCTGGCTTTGGGGCATGCCTACAAAGGATGATGTCCAGCGATGTTCTCAAACTTGATGCCGAAGCGCTCAATGCGTTTCTACGGCGCGCCTTTCCCCTGACCACCGACGCGGCCATCGCCGCGGTCATCGAGGTCGAGCCGGGCCGGGCGCGGTTGGTCCTGCCCTATAATGAGCGCACCTTGCGGCCCGGCGGCGTCATCTCGGGTCCCACCATGATGAGTGTGGCCGACACCGCCGTCTATGCCATGGTCTTGGCCCACATTGGCGAGCAGCCGATGGCCGTCACCACCTCGCTGACCATGCACTTTTTGCGCCCCGCCAAGCCGGGCCCTCTGACCGCCGATGTGCGTTTGCTCAAGCTTGGACGCCGGATCGCCACCGCAGAGGTCCATCTCCATACCGAAGGGCCTGACAAGCCCTGCGCCAGCGCCATGGTCGCCTACGCCCTGCCTGCCTAATTGGATGGGGCTTGATCAGTGGGGCCAAATGGGCAAGATCAGGTCTATGAACAAGCCGCCTCGCCCCATCACCACGCCCTGCGTCAAGGTCTGCATCGTCGATGGCAGCAGTGGCCTTTGCCTCGGCTGTTTTCGCACCCTCTCCGAGATCGGTGGATGGGGTCGTTTGGAAGAGGATGCTCGTACGGCGATCATGGCGGACCTTCCCTCTCGCAAGTCCAAGATCAGCCCAGAAAAGCTAGGCCTCGCTTAGCTCCGATTGATCTGTGTGGGGACAGCGACAAAGAGCCCCCTACCCCGGCTTCGCCGGTACTTCCCCCAGAGGGGGAAGATTTAGAACGCCAAGATCTTCCCCCTCTGGGGGAAGTGGCGCGAAGCGACGAAGGGGTCTTGTTTGTATCCCCCAATCCCGTCTTCCCCCGCGAAGGCGGGGAACGCGGAAGATTGAAAACAAACAAGGCCCTCACCCAAACCTCTCCCACAGGGAGAGGGCTTATCGGTTCTAGCCCTCGCCCCCCTGGGGGAGAGGGTTGGGTGAGGGGGATTACGCCCACCGTCTACGCCGCGTTCCCTGCGAACGCTGGACACCAGATGGCCGCTTCCGGTCTGTGTGTATGTGTCTGGGTCCCCGCCTGCGCGGGGAATAGGGAGAAGGGGGAGCGTTATTTCCCCTCCATCGCCTCCAGCGCCGCCAAAATCACCTCAATACCGGCCCCAGCCTTCGATCCCTCGACCGTCAAGACGCGCCGCCAGGTCCGCGCGCCCTTGCGACCATGAAACAGGCCGAGCATGTGGCGGGTCATGTGGGCCAGGGGCACGCCGGTCTCCAGTTGGGCCTCCACATAGGGCAAATAGGCCCGCACCCCATCGGCCGCATCGAGATCGACGACAGCCTCGCCAAAGATACGGCGATCGACCTGACCGAGCTGTCCGGCATCATGATAGGCCGCGCGGCCCATCATCACCCCATCGACATGATCGAGGTGTCCAAGGGCCTCATCCAGCGTGGCAATGCCGCCATTGATGATAATGGTCAGATCGGGCCGCTCGGCCTTTAGACGCCAAACCAACGGATAGTCGAGCGGCGGTATATCGCGGTTTTCTTTCGGCGACAGGCCCTTGAGCCACGCCTTGCGGGCATGGACGATGAAGGTCTTGACCCCAACCGATGCGCAGCCCTCGACCATAGCGAACAGGGCCTCACTCGGCTCTTGCTCATCCACGCCGATGCGGCATTTGACGGTCACAGGCACATCCACAGACTCGGCCATCGCGGCCATACAGTCGGCCACCAACTGCGGCTCGCGCATCAGGCAGGCCCCAAACCGGCCGCTCTGAACCCGGTCCGAGGGGCAGCCGACATTGAGGTTGATCTCGTCATAGCCCCAGTCCGCCCCAATCTTGGCCGACGCCGCCAGGTCCACCGGGTCTGAGCCGCCAAGCTGGAGGGCCACCGGATGTTCCCTCGCATCAAAGCCCAGCAACCGCTCCAGATCACCATGCAGCACCGCCCCCGTGGTCACCATCTCGCTATAGAGCCGCACGCGCCGCGACAGGGTCCGGTGCAGCACCCGGCAGTGCCGGTCTGTCCAGTCCATCATCGGCGCAACCGACAGGCGGTGCGAGGGATAGGGCGCGCTGGTCAAGGGGCGGGGTCCATTGGGGAGCGCCAACCGCCCCCTGCGTGGCGGGCCTTGTACACGAAAAGCGAGGGACAGATCATGGGAAAAGGGCCTCAAGGCCTGCCGCTGTCGCCGCCCCCTCCTGCGCCGCCGCCGCCTCGCGCATCAGGTCGCGTACCCACTGCATCAGGGGATCAGCCCCCCTTGCGGCGGCCCAGACCATGGTCTGCTCATAGGCCCGGTCTCCAAAGGGCGGCTCGCGCAGGACAAGGTCGAAGGTTTGGCGGTAACGTTCAGCCACCGACCGCGACAGGGTCATGACCAGGTCCGTGCCCGCAACCGCCGCCAGTGCGCCCATAAAATGCGGCGTGGTCAGGGCAATGCGGCGCTCAACGCCTGAAGCGGCAAGGATGGCGTCAATCTCGCTGGCCCCATCGTCAAGGATCGAGACCAGCACATGCTCACACCGGCCATAGTCTTCAATCGTCAAGGGCGTTTGCGACAGGGGGTGACCGCGCCGCATGACCAGAGCCAGAGCATCCTTGCGCAGGAACGCGCTGGCGGCCCCGACAGGCAGCGGCTGATGGGCGACGGAAAAGACCATATCCACCTCACCGCGCTGCACCCGCTGGGCAACGTCGGGGGTAAAGCCCTTGAACACCAGATCGATGCCGGGGGCCTCGCGCCGAATGCGGGCCAAGACCGCCGGGATCAGGGTCACGGCATGGCTGTCCGCCCCGACCACCGTCACCGTCCGCCGCGCCTTGGCCGGGTCAAAGGGGGCCTCGACCAACAGGGCCTTGATCTCATCAAGGAGCAGGCTCAGGCGCGGAGCCAAGGCCTCAGCCCTCGCGGTCAGGATCAGACCACCCGCCCCGCGCACCAGCAGGGGATCGCCAAACAGATGGCGCAGCCGCATCAGGGCGCGGCTCATGGCCGGTTGGCTCAGGCCCACCGCGTCGGCAGCCCTTGTCACATGACGATGGTGCAGCAAGGCCCCCAGCGCCGTCAGCAGGTTCAGGTCCACCGATTTCAAATTCACTCCATGCATAGTGATTAGATAAACCATGCATTTCACAAATGCACAATCACCCGCCATCCTGCCCCTATAACCTCAAAGGAGCGGGTGATGAGCGAAACCATTGTGATTTTCGGTATGGGCGCGGTTGGACGCTCGATCATGGAACAGATGACAGCGGCAGGTCGGGCGGTGACGGTGGCCCAGCGCTCGCGCCCCTCCGATCTGCCCGATCTCGCCACTTTCGTGGCCTGCGATGCCACCGATGCCGAGGACGTCAAGCGCGCCACCGATGGAGCCGACGCGGTGATCTGCGCCATTGGCCTGACCTATGACAGCGCCGGATGGGCCCGCGACTGGCCAAGGATCATGACCAACCTGTTGGCCGGATGCGAAGCGGCGGGGGCGCGGTTCGTGATGGTCGATAATCTCTATATGTATGGACCTCAGACCCGGCCCCTGACCGAGGACATGCCCCTGACCCGCTATGGTCACAAGCCAAGGGTCCGCGCCGACATTACCCGTCTGTGGCAAGAGGCCCATAGCCAAGGCAAGGTGCGCTGTGTCGCCGTGCGGGCGTCTGATTTCTATGGACCGGGCGTTGGTCAATCGATCTTGGGTGATACGGGACTGGGGGCCTTGGCCAAGGGGAAGGCCGCTATGCTGCTCGGGTCCGCCGATCTGCCCCATGATGTGGCCTATGTGCCGGATGTGGCGCGCGCGACCCTGACCCTGCTCGATGCGCCCGAGGATGCCTATGGACAGGCTTGGCACGTGCCCTGCGCCCCGACCCGCACCCTGCGCCAGATCTTGCAGATCGGAGCCGACGGCTTGGGCGTTCCGCTGAAACTGAACGTCCTGCCGCCGATAATGATGGGGCTATTGAGCCTGTTCATGCCCATCCTGCGCGAGTTCAAGGAGATGCGCTTTCAAACAGACCGGCCCTATCATGTCGATGCCAGCCGCTTTGCCAAACGGTTCTGGAGTGACGTCACGCCCTTTGAGGTCGGCGTTCCCCTAACGGCCAATTCATTCAAGATTTAGGAAACTTGACCGCTTGATCTCTTGCGTTGGATGAGAACCAATACCGCCGCCAGAAGGGCAAACCCGCCGCCGGTGATGAAGGTGGCGGGGGCGCCGTAATGGTCCCAGACCAGTCCGGCGATGAGGCTGGCCACCAGCAGGGCTACCCCCGACAACAGATTGAACAGGCCAAAGGCTGAGCCACGCAGATCATCGGGCGCGTGGTCGGCGACCAGCTTGCTCAGCAGGCCTTGGGTCAGGGCCAGATGCACGCCCCACAGGCCGATGCCGATGAAGGTCGCGACGAGACCATGGCCGAAACTCAGGGCCAGATCCGCCGCCACCAGCGCCGCAAGACCGGCGATCAACAGCCCCTCAGGCTTCATGCGGTCCGAGAGGGCACCGGCGGGATAGGCCCCCGCCGCATAGACCACATTCATCACCACCAGCACCAGCGGGGTGAGCAGCAGGGGCAGGCCATCGGCATGGGCCTTGAGCACCAAGAACCCCTCGCTGAACCGCGCCAGGGTAAAGATCACGCCCAGCAGGGCCACGCCCCAATAGGCCGGGCTGAACCGCCCCATATCGGCCCAGCGGATCGGCGGGGCCTTGGCGACCCGTGCGGCCTGATCCCCCGTCCCTCGATCCTCGACCCCCAACAGCACGCAGGCGACCGCTAGGGCACCGGGAATGACCGCGACCCAAAAGACCGCCCTCATATTGCCGGCAAACAGCACCATCAGCCCCAGCGCCAACAGGGGACCGGTAAAGGCCCCCGCCGTATCCATGGCTTGGCGAAGGCCAAAGGCGCGGCCTCGAATTTCGGGCGGGGTCACATCGGTGATCAGGGCATCACGCGGCGCGCCCCTCATCCCCTTACCGACCCGATCGGCAAACCGAGCCCCAAGGATCAGCCCCGCCCCGCTCGCCAGAGCAAAGAGCGGTTTGGTGATGGCGCTCAGCCCATAGCCGAACAGGATCAAGGGCTTACGCAGACCAATTCGATCAGAAATATAGCCTGAAAAGACCTTGGTAATGGCCGCTGTCGATTCCGCCACCCCATCGATCAATCCGACCATGGCCACACTCAGGCCCAGGGTCGTGGTCATGAAGACCGGCAAGAGGCCGTGGACGGTCTCGGACGACACATCCATGAAAAAGCTAACCAGCCCCAGCGCAATCACGGTGCGGGGGATGCGGGCGGCAAGGGTCGCAGGCGGGGACGGCTTCAAAGGATCAGTCATCCCCTACCATGCATCAATAAAGCGCTTGCGGCCATGGCCGCTATCGACGCGGGCCGGTGCCGATTTGACGCCTCGGATGACCCAGCGGCGGGTTTCCATCGGATCGATCACGGCGTCGATCTCAAGATGGGCCGCCATATTGACAGCCTTGCCGATGGCATAGGAGCGGTCGACACGCTTGCGGAATTCGGCCTCACGGGCTTCGGGATCGGCGATGGCCTCAAGCTCTTTCTTGAAACCGAGGCGAACGGCACCCTCTAGGCCCATGCCGCCAAACTCGCCGGTAGGCCAACTGATATTGAACACCGGGGCGTGGAAGCTGCCCCCCGTCATAGACTGGGCACCGAGCCCATAGCCCTTGCGCAGGACCACGGCAAAGAAGGGCACGCTTAGGCTGGCGGCGGTGACGAACATGCGGCTGACATGGCGCACCTGGGCGGTCTTTTCGACGTCTGGCCCGACCATGAAGCCCGGCGTATCGCATAGGGACAGGATCGGCAGACCATAGGCCTCGCAAAGCTGCATGAACCGCGCGGCCTTATCGGCGGCATCGGCATCAATGGCCCCGCCCAGATGGTGCGGATTATTGGCCATCAGACCAAAGGCGCGGCCCTCGATGCGGATCAGACAGGTGACCATGCCCAGACCAAAACCGGCCCGCAGCTCTAGGACGGAACCGCTATCGGCCAGGGTCTCGATGACCTTGCGCACCTCATAGGCCCGCAGGCGATTTTCCGGGATGGCCTGACGCAGCAGACGCTGGTCGGCGCAGGTCCAGTCGGCCAAGGGGCCTTGGAAATAGGACAGATAGCGCTTGGCCACGTCCACCGCCTCGGCCTCGTCGGCGACGGCAATGTCAACCACGCCATTCTTGGTCTGAACATCAATGGGGCCGATATCCTCAGGCCGATAGACCCCCAGACCGCCGCCCTCGATCATGGCCGGACCGCCCATGCCGATATTGGAATCCTGCGTGGCGATGATCACATCGGTACAGCCGAGCAGCGCCGCATTGCCGGCAAAACAGCGCCCAGAGACAATACCGACCAGAGGGGCCTGACCGCTCAGCTTGGCCATGGATAGGAAGCTGGGCACATCCAGCCCCGCTACCCCGATGGAATCGACATCCCCCGGACGCCCGCCGCCGCCCTCTGCGAACAGGACCGTCGGTATTTTCCAGTCCTCGATAATGCCCAAAAGACGGTCGGTCTTCTTGTGGTTCATATGGCCTTGGGTGCCCGCCAGAACCGTAAAGTCATAGGCCAAGACGGCGGTGCGCGCCCTGTCTTCGCTAAAATAGGCCCCATTGACCGAGCCAATGCCGGTGATCATGCCGTCGGCAGGCGTATTGCGCACCAGGTCATCAAGCGAGCGACGGCGACGCTGAGCCGCCACGGCCAGAGCACCATATTCGATGAAGCTGCCCTCGTCGCAGAGATCGGCAATATTCTCGCGGACCATGCGCTGATTGCGGCCATGGCGACGCGCCACCGCCTCTGGACGGTTTTCATCGAGGCCGTAAGAATGGCTTTCAATGACGGTGGCGAGGTCCGGGCGGATATGGTCCAGATCGACCATCGCCTCGGTCAGAACCGCCGCCGCGCCGACCTCTGCCGGTTCGATGAACATCAGGGCGTCGGCCTCGAACACCGTATCGCCCGCCTTTGCCCCCAGGGCGCGAACATAGCCGCTGCGGTCGGCAAGGATGACATGCTCCATCTTCATGGATTCCAGCACCGCGACCTGCTGACCCTCACGGACCAGATCGCCGACGGCCACGTCCGTTCCGACCAGCTTGCCCGACATGGGGGCGCGAAGGGGCAGGCTGCCATCGGGGCCAGAGGTCAGATTGGCGCTGGCGCTGCTCGCCGCCGGGGCATTGGTCGCGAAATATTGCGCCGCTGGCAGGGCTGTTTGGGACGCCATCAGACTTGAAGCATGATCTTCGATAAATCTTGTATAGATCTGATTAGATTGTAATTCTGGTCTTTGTAATAAGGCTTGTAAGAAACCGATATTGCTGGCCACCCCTTCGAGCCGGAACTGGGCCAGAGCCCGCGATGCCGCCCCTATCGCCCGGTCAAATTGCGGGCTGGCCGAGGAGACAATGACCTTGGCCAACAGGCTGTCAAAATGGGGGCTGGGCCTGAAACCGGCATAGCCGAAACTGTCCACCCGCACCCCCGGCCCGCTCGGCGGCTCGAACAGGCTCAAGGTGCCACTAGAGGGGCGCGCATGGCCCTGGGCGTCCATGGTCTCCATATTGACCCGAAGCTGGATGGCATAGCCGCGCGGCGCAGGCACGCTATCGACTGTCAGGCCCAGATCGGCCAAGCTCTGCCCCCCGGCCACAGCCAGTTGCAGGGCCACCAGATCAAGGCCGGTGACGGCCTCGGTCACTGTATGCTCGACCTGAAGACGCGGATTGGCCTCGATGAAGGCGAAGGCGTCAGGGCCATCTGGATCGGCCTGCGCATCCACCAAAAATTCGAACGTGCCCAGACTGCGATAGGCGCAGGCCTTGGCCATGCTGAGGGCCGCATCGACCAGACGTTGGCGCAGAGCGGGCGTCAGGCTGGGACTGGGCGCAACCTCGATCAGCTTTTGATGCTGGCGTTGCAGCGTACATTCGCGCTCGCCAAGGGCTAGGACCTGGGCCCCATCGCCGATGATCTGAATCTCGACATGGCGGGCGCGGCGGATCAGCCGCTCGACATAGAGCCCGCCATCGCCAAAGGCGGCCTTGGCCTCAGAGGCGCAGCGCTCATAGGCTGCATCGATATGATCGGCTTCGGTGACGACGCGCATCCCGCGCCCACCGCCGCCCGCCAAGGCCTTGATCATCATCGCCCCGTCCGCGCCTTGCGCCGCGAAAAAGGCCTTGGCCTCGTCCAGCGACACGGCCCGATTGATCCCGGCCAGCAGGGGTACGCCCAGCCGCGCGGCCAGATCCCGCGCCGTACCCTTGTCGCCAAACAGAGCCAGCATTTCAGGGCTCGGCCCGACAAAGACCAGCCCGGCCTCGGCGCAGGCGGCTGCAAAGCTGGCATTCTCGCTTAAGAACCCATAGCCGGGGTGGATAGAATCGCAGCCCTCGGCCTTGGCCACGGCAATGATCGCCGCTCCGTCCAGATAGGCCCCCGCCCCCACGCCCTTGAGCGCCACGGCCCTGTCGGCCTGTTTGATGTGCAAGGAGGTCGCATCATCTTCGGAAAAGACCGCAACCGTGGCCATGCCAAGGTCAGCGGCGGCACGAAGGACGCGGATCGCGATCTCGCCGCGATTGGCAACGAGCAGGCGGGTGAGCGGGCGGTGTGGTGCAAGGGTCTGGGTCATGGACCGATCAGACCTCTAGGATCACGCCCTGTCTAGACCTTTCCCTAGGTCAAGTCTGCGTGAAACGGCTAGGGGCGGACGGCAAAGGTTTCTTTCAGAATCCGCTCAAGCCACGCCTGATCGATCTGATCAAAGGCGGCGGGCTGATCGGAATCGACATCGAAGACCGCGATCAATTGGCCGTCCGCATCGAAGACCGGCACGACGATCTCGCTTTGGGAGCGGCCATCACAGGCAATATGGCCGGGAAAGGCGTGCACATCCTTAACCAGCTGGGTCTTGCCCGTCAGCGCGGCGGCGCCGCAGACGCCGCGCCCAAAAGCGATGCGAAGGCAGCCGAGCGTTCCCTGATAGGGGCCGATAACCAACTCATCGGGCTTGGCCGGATCAACGCAATAGAACCCGGTCCAGAAATAGGCCTCGAAACTGTTGGCCAGCATCGAGGCAACCGTCGCCATCCGCGCCGTCAGATTGGCCTCCCCCTCCAAAACCGCCGCAATCTCTTGCGCGACCTCGCCATAGCGGGCCGCACGATCAGCAGATAAAACCTTATCGTTAAAGGCTTCCGCCATGGCCTATCCCAACAGTCCTGCGGTCTGGAGCAGGGTCCAGACCCCAATCGCGGCGAAAAGGCCTGCCGCTGCCATGCGCACAACCGCCATGGGCGCAACCTTAGTGGCCGCCTCGCCCAACAGAACCGCTGGCACATTGGCCAACATCATACCTGTCGTGGTGCCCGCCGCGACCCAGAATATGTCGTGATATTTGGCGGCCAAGGCAACTGTGGCGATCTGGGTCTTATCGCCATTTTCGACGAGGAAGAAGGCGATGGCCGTCGTGGCGAAAATGCCGAATTTCGGAGGCTTTGCGTCCAGCTCTTCAGCCTTGTCCGGCACCAAGATCCAAGCGCCCATAACTAGGAACGAGGCCCCGACCACATAGCCAAACCATTTAGCGGCCAAGATACCAGAGACGAAATAGCCCAAGGTCGCTGCAAGCCCATGATTGGCGAGGGTGGCAACCAGAATGCCCAAGATGATGGGAACGGGGCGCTTGAAGCGAGCGGCCAACAGGATTGCCAATAGCTGGGTCTTGTCCCCGATCTCCGCCAAGGCGACCACAAAGGTCGAGATCCAAAAGGAATGGTCCATAGGACAAGCTCCCAAACTCTCGCGGTAATCCGGCAAGAGCTCTCTTCCAGGACCGCATGGCCCGAGTTGAGGTGGGCATAGACTAGGCATTCTTTGGGTTCAAGGCGCATGACACCCATGCAGGCCCTTCAACCACCGTTGCCGCCAAGACGCTGGGTGATCTTGGGACGGACATAGGCGCAATCTCAGTTGGAAAATCAGCCGATATCATCGCCGTCAATACCGACCCAACTGTCAACATCAAGACGATGGAATCGGTCTCATTCGTGATGAAGTCTGGCACCGTCTTTTAGAGCCCCGATCTAGACTTACGAAATTTAGTGAATCATAAATTCCGTTATGGTTAAGGTGGCGAAGGGTATAGACCCCGGCTGCCTGCCATCCCCTGTCGAAGTCAAAGCACCACTGAGTGGATCAATGAACGACCGTACCGTCCGCAACCTGGCTCAACTTGAGACTAGCGCCTCGTCAGCGCGGGTGCTTAATCTGCGTGCCGTCCAAATTCGGTCGGGTCAGACGGAAGAATATACGCGGTTTCCCCTCTTTCAGAATGCCGCCCTTAACCGCGCCATCATCACCAAGCACAGGCTGCGGGCGAACGAGATGGATGCCTTTCCCTATGCGCGCAACTCGGCGACCAAAATCATCCTGCCGATCGAGGTCAGCGACCTGCGGATGGGCGGACAATATGCCTTTATCGGGCAGAACAATTTTAAGGAAATTCTCTGCAATACGCTGAATACCCGGGTCCAAGATCTGCGGTCCGACTTGGCGGTGTTGCAGTTGCTCGACGAGTCCCCCTCACTCGACCCGTTCCTCATTCGCGAGCAGCTCGCGCGGCAGGGCATCAAACCCGCCCGCTGCTATTTCGAGATTTCTGACGCCGATACGGCCCGGATGTTCGCTTTCGCTCAGAAGGAAATTGAGGCGCTGGTGCGCATGTCGGTCGGTGAGGACGGCAATGTGGCCTATGCTGGAACCTTGGCCCGCAAACTGCTCGCCAACTCCGCAGACAGCGACCTAGAACCTCTGCGCCTGACCATGCAAATGGACCGGATGCAGTTCCAAGAGGGCATTTTCTGCTGGAAGGCCTTTATCTATTATAAATGGCAATTGCAGGATATGCTTCCTAAGTTGCCCGATATCTTGAACCAGATCGAAAAGGTTCAACCCCGTGGCAATACGGATGACGAGACCCGGATCTACATCTCCAATGCCCGAGTCAATCTGCGCAAAAAAATCATCGCGGCGTCGCAAAGTGTCAAAAGCACGATCGCCGTCTACGACCAGTCCTACAGTCGAATGACGAAAGATGGCAAACCGGCTGATTTCAGAGATTTCTTGATTACCGCGCCAGAACTGTTTGCTCAGTTAGGCGAGCGTCTGGGCGCGGTCGATCACGTCATTAGTTTCTGGCGTTTCAAATTTCCCAATGGCCGTGCGCCGATCATCACGCACGATGAACTGACCGACGTCTTCATGGACTTTGAACAGAGTCTGAACTTCCCCGACGCGCCGATTGAAAGCAACATCGTCTTAAATAGCTAGGTCGAGCCTAGGCCTTAAAGAACCCGTTCGCCGCCGGCTTGAAGGGCAGATATCCGCGCTCGACCATTCGGCGCATGGCCTCATAGGACTCAGACAGTTCTTCGTAGGCACCGCGCAGGTTCTTCAATTTCGCGACCTGATCCGCATTGAGCGGCGAAGGCACTTGGGTTTGGCTCAAGGCTTCTGACACCCAAGCGGCACGGGCCAAAGCGGTTGCTGCCGCGAGCCGCTGGAATTTCTCAGCGTCTGCAAAACCAAGCGTGCGTGAGATAACCTCGCGATTGGCGGCAAAAACCGTATAGTCGATCTGTTCGAGTTGACCACGCAGACGCCGCTGGGCAGCGGGATCGGAGTCAACATCTGGCTCGAAATGGTCATTTCCTGACCGACGATAGCTTGATGATCTTGACGTAGACATGAAGTTCTTCCCCTCTCCTGGAGGCGACATCAGACAGATGAAATCTCTCACCTTGAGCCTAACAGAAACTTAATGAGTGCTAACAAACAAAAATACAGCTGCGCTGTCAAACCGGGTTTATTGGCACTGCCACAGTCAATAGAATAACTGTTGAAATGAGTATTTCAGGCAGTTCGAAGGAAGCCATTTGACCAATTGTCACAGACTGCACAATGCCTCATTGATCGTCTGTCGGAGCCCGTCATGATCAAACTACCTTTTCGTGTCTCTTTTGTATTTTTATCTCTTAGCGCGATACTGGTCGCGGCAAGCGCTTCTGCTCAAACGATTTATGTTCGCGCGGGAAAGCTCGTCGACCCAATGACCGCTACCGTAAGCAGCGATCAGTTACTGCGTATCGAGGGCGGCCGAATTGCAGCGGTCGGCCCCTATGCCCCGCCGCCCAAGGGATCGATTGTCACCGACTGGTCGGCCTATACGGTCCTACCCGGGCTGATCGATATGCACACCCATATGGTCGACACCGAACAGTCCAGCAATGTCGCTGACCCTTTGCTGCACAGCGCTGCGGAAATTGCCTTACTCGGTGCAAAACACGCCAAACAGACCCTCAATGCAGGCTTCACCAGCGTCCGGGACGTCGGCACCTTCCGCGCCTTTGGCGATGTGGCTTTGCGCGATGCCATTGAGGCGGGCTGGGTCGAGGGGCCGCGCATGGTGGTGGCGGGAGCCTATCTGACCGTGCCCGGCGGCGGCGGCGAGGTCACGGGCCTAGCCCCCGATGTGACCGTCCCGTCTGATATGCGCGTCGGCGTCGTCAGCGGCCCCGCCGAGATGACCGTCAAGGCGCGCTATCTATTTCAGCACCGGGTCAATTTCCTCAAATTGATTGCCACAGGCGCCGTGCTGGCGGCGGGCACCGAACCTGGCGCTCCTGAACTGACAGAAGATGAGGTTCGCGCCGCGGTCGATGAGGCCCGCCGTAACAATAGCTATGCCATCGCCCACGCCCACGGCGCTGAAGGGATCAAGATCGCTCTGCGCGCGGGCGTGCGCTCGATCGAACATGCCAGCCTGATTGATGACGAGGGCATTGCTCTGGCCAAGGCCAAGGGGGCTTGGCTGGTCATGGACATCTATAATGGCGACTATATCAATGAGATCGGCGCTCGCGATCACTGGCCCGAAGAGATCCTACGCAAGAACCGCGATACCACGGACCTGCAACGCGAAGGCTTTACCAAGGCCGTCAAGGCGGGGGTCAAGATCGCCTACGGCACCGACGCTGGGGTCTATCCCCACGGCGATAATGGCAAACAGTTCGCCTACATGGTCCGCTATGGCATGAGCCCGATGCAGGCCATCCAGTCTGCCACCACCGTCGCCGCCGACCTGATGCAACGTTCCGCCGAGGTTGGATCAGTTACCCCCGGCCATTTTGGTGACCTCATCGCCGTCAAGGGTGATCCGCTCAAGGACATCACGGTGCTCGAACGGGTGGCGCATGTCATGAAGGGCGGCGTGGTGGTGCGATAGGGGCGTATACAAGACCCCCTACCCCGGCTTCACCCTTTGCCTAAAGGCGTGGAGCAAAGGGTTCAGGCACTGCGCCGCCTGTCGCCCAGTCGAGCAGTTGGACCGTGTGGAGCACCGGCGTGCCCGTCCGCGCGGCGATCTGGGTCGCGCAGCCGATATTACCGGTCGCGATCACGTCGGCTGACAGCTTGGTTAGATTGGCGACCTTGCGGTCCCCGAGCTGACCGGCGATCACCGGCTGCAGGATATTATAGGTCCCCGCCGAGCCACAGCACAGATGCGCCTCCGCCGGTTGCCGGACCTGATAGCCCGCAGCCGTCAGCAGATCCTGCGGTGCGCGGGTGACCTTTTGGCCATGTTGCAGCGAGCAGGCCGACTGATAGGCCACGACCAGGCCTAAGGGGCGCGTCACCGGTGGCAGGCCCTTGGCGGCGACAAATTCGCTAATATCCATGGCCAGACGGGAGACCTGCTCGGCCTTGGCGGCATAGGCAGCGTCAGAGCGGAGCATGAAGCCATAGTCCTTGATCATGGTGCCGCAGCCAGAGGCCGTAACGATAATCGCCTCTAGGCCTGCGCCCTCGATCTCAGCCATCCAAGCATCGACATTGCGCCGCGCCGAGGCCAGAGCCACTTCCTCTTGGCCCAGATGATGGACCAGAGCGCCGCAACAGCCCGCGCTGGGCGGCACCACCACCTCATAGCCCATCCGGCTGATCAGGCTGGCAGCGGCGCGGCCAATTTCGGGGCGAAGAACCGGCTCGGCGCAGCCGCCCAGCATCGCCACCCGGCCAAGGCTCACCCCCTCGGCCTTCGCCCCCTTGGTCGGCAGGCTTTTGGCGGCTTTGGTAGGGGCTAGAGCCAGCATGGCGCTGACCGACTGCAGCGCCTTGATCGACCTCAGAAGGGGCGAGAACGGCCGCGCCAGCCTTGCCAAGCCAAGGGCCAAACGAAACCGCGTTGGATAGGGCAGCACCGCCACCAGCACGCGCCGGGTGATCCGATCTAGCAAGGGGCGCTGATAGTTGGCCTCGATATAGGTACGGGCATGGTCGACCAAGTGCCCATAATGAACCCCCGACGGACAGGTGGTCAGGCACGACATGCAAGACAGGCAGCGATCAATATGTTTGACCACCTCCTCCGTCGGCTTTTGCTGGTTTTCCAGCATCTCCTTGATCAGATAGATGCGCCCACGCGGGGAATCCAGCTCGTCGCCCAGCAGCACATAGGTCGGGCAGGTGGCGGTGCAAAAGCCGCAATGGACGCAAGCGCGGATCACCGCTTCGGACTCGGCCATCGCCGGATCAAGACGCTGTTCAGGGGTAAAGCTGGTGCGCATGGGCTTAGACGAACCTCTCGGGATCGAGAATGGCCGCAGGATCGAACCCATCCTTGACGCGCCGGGTCAGGGCCGCGACGCCGGGGGCGAGCGGGTGCTGGGTGGGGATCGATAGGCGCAGAGCCTCTGGCGCGCGGATCAGCATGGCATGGCCGCCAAGGGCGCTAGCCACATCGCGCACCCCCCGCCCCCCATCAACAACCGGCAGCAAGGCCCAGACCAGACCCCCGGCCCAGTCCATCAGGCAGCGAGCGCCGAAAGGCTTAAGCTGTTCGATCACCTCAGCCCCCGCCATCGGCGGCACATTGATCCGCCACAGCGCCCCCTCGCCTTGCAAGGGCTTAACAGACTGGACCTGTTCCCACAGAAGGGCGCTGGCCTCAGCGGGCAGCACATCACACGGCGCGGTGGCCCCGAACTGCGCCAGTACCATCTGCACCCGCGCCTTGACCGACGGCTCGAACCCTTCAAGGCGCAGAGCCGTGAGCGCCAGCCCGCCATTGATCTCGGCGGGCAGGTGCGCGGCGGCGGCGACGTCGGCTTGTGAGCCAAGGGCCTGACCCATGACCAAACAGGCTTGGCGCTCATTGAGGCCAGATAGGACCACGGTCTGGACCGTCTGGGGCCGGGGCAGGACCTTGAGCGTCACCTCGGTCATCACCGCCAACTGACCCCACGAATTGGCCAACAGCTTGGGCAGGTCATAGCCGGTCACATTCTTGACCACCTTAGCCCCGCCCATAAAGGCCTCGCCGCGCCCGGACACGCCGCGCAGCCCGAGGAAATGATCGCGCACCGCCCCCGCCGTCAGTCGCCGTGAGCCCGACACCCCCGCCGCAATCACTCCGCCTAGGGTCGCCGCTGGCGCTAGGCCAAACAGGACCGCATGGTCGAAGGGCTCGAAGGCCAGCATCTGGTTGTTCTGGGCCAAAAGCGTCTCGATCTTAGCCAAGGGCGTGCTGGCCCCCGCCGTCAGGACCAGTTCGGGGCCGTCATAGTCGATGACGGTGTCAAAGCCTTGGATCTGCAACAGGGTGGCATCGCGACCGGGCCGACCGATGGCCGATTTGGTGCCGCCGCCGCGCACCTCAAGCCTCTGACCGCGCGCCGCCGCTTGGCTGATGGCCTCGACCACCTCATCGGTTCCATTTGGACGCAAGATCGCTTGATCGGCCATGCTAGAACCGAGGCAGGTCTGGGAAGGGCACGGCCCCGTGATGGATGTGCATGCGGCCCATCTCGGCGCAGCGATGCAGGGTCGGGAAGACCTTGCCCGGATTGAGCAGCAGATGCGGGTCAAAGGCGCACTTGACCCTCTGTTGATGGGCCAGATCGATCTCGGTGAACATGGTGCCCATCAGGTCGCGCTTTTCCACCCCAACCCCGTGCTCGCCGGTCAGGACGCCGCCAACCTCGACACAGAGCCGCAGGATGTCGGCGCCAAAATCCTCGGCCCGCTCCAACTCGCCCGGCTGATTGGCATCATAGAGGATC